>Ga0247609_10000157_pt1 | contig 98607 bp, 87 predicted proteins | sample 172DNAGHGlowgp2_FD_193487 | JGI IMG/M metagenome (GOLD analysis project Ga0247609, IMG submission 193487) | Sheep rumen microbial communities from Palmerston North, Manawatu-Wanganui, New Zealand - 1728 DNA GHGlow gp2 | ecosystem: Host-associated > Mammals > Digestive system > Stomach > Rumen ...
CACGGATGATGGTCTTTACTTTGACATTTGGGCATTTCGGTATCTGCTTGAAGAACTCGGTTTTGTCTCAGGAGTGAACGGGAAGATTCCTGAGTTTATGTCTTCCTCTGATTACACACCGATTTCAATACAGGAAGCGTTGCAGTTTATCCCTCCGCAACGTAGGGATGGAGAAAGCGATATTGATTATTCTGAGCGTTATGACCAGGCTTATACTTCGTGGAATGCATTAAGACGGCGGGTTTCGTATCCTTTACGTTATCAGCTTTCTGAGGGGTATCTTTACGGACTCATGGAAATGGGTTATGGCAGTGCTCCGTTCGCTCGTGATGATATTGGATGGTATAAAGGGACAGACTCTGGGATTACGCAAGCAGCAATGGATGTGTTTCATAATCCTGTGTATAGAGGTCGGGAAGACCTGCAAGGTAAAAACCTTTTCTACAATGCGGAGAATCCAAACCCTTACGATTTGACGGATACTGTTGGTGCTCTTTCGCAGAGTTCCGGTGATTTGTCGGAACCTATTGACGACCATAGTTCAACACTGACTGGCGATTTGTATGGCGAAATTGATTTGCCTTCGTTGCCTGACATGTACAGGTACGCTGATATTTACGTCGGTCTGGGTGTTGAGGTTCAAATGACTTTTTGGATGGTGGCGGGAACTATGATACCGAATGTTTTTATTTCAACAAAGGTTGAGGCATCAAATAATGCTTTCTACGCTGGCGATTTTAACATCCGTGCCAATATGGATATTAAGCGGCTTCCGCTTACAGTTGAAGACATAAGCATCCGAAATCGGATTAAAGTGCCAGTTCGCATCGGTGCTGAATTTTCTACGCAGTACACATTGCCTGATGTTTACCTGAATGCCGATTGTGGAACGTATGACCTTGAACATGTCTCACAGCAGATTGACCAAGGTGTGGAGAACGGTGCCTATGTCGTTGCAGAACAGGTAATGGATTTGAACAGTGACGAACTGATGGAGCATGACAGCTCGTCCACGGCTTCAATGGCAGTGAGTTATCGGAGTGGATTGACATTCAAAGAGATGGGAATCACGAGTCCTGGTCAGGATGCCATGTATGGATTGTCTGCATCCGGCATAAAGGACATTCTTTACGTCCATGTTATTCCGGATGCTTCTTTTACCCATGAGCAGATTGAACGTCTTACGGAAGACCAGATTAACTTGCTTCACAAGTCTTCAGTTGTCGGCAATATCATTGATGTGACGAATGAGTATGATTCAGACAGACCGAACTTGGTTGTTCGTGTTTCGTTTGACATGACGGAGCAGACAGGCGTGTTCAATATTTCATCGCTTGTTCTGTATGCATCCCGTATGGATAACAATGCGGTTATTCCGTTTGCTGTTGTGTCTGTTGGTGATGAGCAGGTTGTTTCTGTTGATACCCGTTTGATGAGAGAGCTTATGCTTACATTGAGACTGAATAACATATAGATTTTCCTCAGCCGTTCGCTCAAACCAATCAAAATATAAAGTGTTTGTGTTACAGCATACTTGTGCTGTACGTAATTTCAAATGGAGGATGTTATGGCATTTGATCGTCAAAACATAACGAATCAGGGATTTTATCTCCTGAAGAAAGTGAAGGACGGATGCTCCCTCTCATTCACGTCCATGTTCGTTGAACAGGATACCGTTGCACCCAGTCAGATGCCTAACGGTGGTGGTTTGACCTATGAACAGGCCGTCAGTGATTCGGACAGATTCCGTCAGGGTGTAATGTGGTCTGTAACGCCGATAAAATCTTATATCGGTGACAATGGAAATCTGTCTGTTCGTGCTATCGGCAAGTTCAACACAGACGTTGAATCTGAACTGATTGTTCGCACAGCTTATCTGTTCGCTTCTGTTGTCGATGCACATGGTGATGTCGTTATTGAAGACGGAAGACCCTTAGAGAATGTTCTGTTTGCTGTTGCAAGTAACAATAACACATCAGTTTTGCAAGGTGACGGTAAGAACTCGTTGTATGTTACGTTTTCCGTCGTTCTTACAAATGGGTTCTCATCGATTGTCGGTATTGAAAATGGCGTTGCAACCTTGCAGGACTTGGAAAGCATTCAGGCAGGTGCAAACATTCAGAAGCTGACGATTAAGTTTGACGAAAACACGAAAGACTTGCAGCTGTTTGATGCTGACGGAAACCTTATCGACCAGGCAAACCTTGGAGCTGTTGGTGGAAACGATGATGCCGTAACCGTTCATAATCCACAGTACGTTTTTGGTGAAAAGATTTGGGTTGACCCGTCTGCCGTGCAGCGTCCGTGCAGAACTGTTTATGTCGTAAAGGAAAGCGATGACACCACGCATTATGTTTTTGTATCCGGGCTTGATGCTGTCATTGAAGAGCTTGCATCTACTGATGAAGCAGCAATGGAGCAGTACAAAGCAAACGTAAAAGCATTTGAAATTACAGCACAGGATGGAAAGATTATTCTCACGCAGCTGGACAAGACGTTCGATGAGTGCAGGGAAATCGCATCGGGTTCCATTGTCAGAAAACCAAAGATTGCAGATTTCTTTGTAATCAGTGACGACAGAGACCCTGAGACTGTTGAAAACATTGGTCAGGATAAGGTACGCCTTGCTGAAGGACTTACTGATGAACTCGCCGCAATTCTGTGGCAGGGATACAGTCGTATTATCTCCACTGACCCGAACATTCCATTTGAACTCACAAGACAGTATGCCATTTTCCCAAATACAATCAGCATCGAAGAAATCAATGCGTTGATTCCTACAGTTGCCATTGACCCTTCGGATTTCAAAGCGGTTTACACGAATGGTGAGTGTGAGGCGTTAAAACTAAAATACAACGCTCTTGGTGATAAGGAAGTTGACGGCATCCAGTTGCAGAATGCTTCCCGTATGACTCTCTTACGTGTTCTCAAAGGTATTTATGAACAGCAAGTCTCTGTAGCACGTAATGCTTATTTAAAAGCTGATGAAGCCTGGGACAGTTCTTTCTACGTTGACAGCGCACGACGCATGACTTTCGTTTCCAATGAAGGTCTTACGCTTGCCAATGAGAGTCAGTTCTATAACATCGGTGTAGAGAAAGAATCAGGTGACGAGGGAGAAAAGCAAAAACTCGCCTTGTCCCGAAAGGTCTTTTGGAGTGATAATGGTGTTCAGAAAAGTGCCATATTGCCGTTTGCTTTCGTTGGTGACAGTGGAATGCTCGGCGGTGCACCTTTATTCACTGTACGTATTCTTACTGCAGCACACTATACGCATGGTACAAAGAACTGGCTGCTTAATGCCATTCAGTGTTCGGATGGGTTCAAGGCTGAACTTTGCGGTCAGTTGAAAAACAACATCACGAATCCTTCAAGTGCGTCTATGGATGCACACCTGTTTGTTTCTTGTGCGGACAATCTCAAACTGAGAACTTTCTCCTCTGTTGTTGTCGAGATTGATGGTTATACCGGCGTGAACCATTCACCTGTTTCACAGCATAAAACGCTTGGCTGTATTGTTCCTTTCGATGTTGAAAAGAAACATAATCCTCACACTGGGAGTTTCGGATGCGACATCGACCTCACCTTGCCGTTAAACAGCTGGGTACAGACCGATGCACAGGAAACACCGTTGCAGCCTGATATTATCACCGTCAAGGCTTATATCTGTGATGCAAGACCAATGGAAGTTCCGGAGATTTCCACCGATGACAGAACTCCTATGGTGTTTGTACCATTTAACCTGAATGGTATAACTGTTCGAGATACGGTTCTTTATGGTGCTGTCTTCTCTGATGGTACTGCTGAGGATGCGCTGCCTGTTGTCCTTCCTGAAGGTGTTCGCATTGTTGTTGATGGTAGAAGTGCGGATTCGTTTAATGACTACTGGTGGTACCGAGTTATTGCGGTAGATGAGAACGGTAATCTTGTTGACCTTGACGGAAATCCGACGGACACGCCTGTACATGCTTATACATGGTCACAGAATATTCGTGAGTTTACACATGAAATCGGTGACTACGATGAGTTTAAGAAGTACGCACGCATACCTGCAGGGGCACAGCTCTATACATGGAATGATGATTCTGATGATGTCAAGTACGGCTCTCCGCTTACGTCTTCATCTGATGTGATTATCGCGATTCACACGCAAAATGGATGGTATGGTATTACCGATAACACACAGGAAAGCGGGTACATTTTTGTTAAAGAGGACGAACCTGGTCTTATTCTTGACAGTTTGATGGAAACCTTTGAGAACAAAGAACATGACATGCGTCTTATGAATGTTCCTGTACACTGCTGCATGAATCCGCTTTATGAGGATGCGCATTTCGCTTTGTTTGATGGTGCACTTGCTTTCCCGTACACCAATGACACTAATAACGAACAAAGCACTTCTGGTCTTCTCAAGGATTCGTTTGATGACAGCTTGAGCGCGTTTTATGTCTGTCCTGATCTTCCGTGGCCTGCTTATAATTCGTTAAACAGGTACTACATTGCTCGTCGTGATGCGGTTGATCTTATTGATGATTCAGATCATTCGTCATACACTCGCGTGAAACCATTCACGGTTAGTGATGAACTTGTTCTTCGTTTGCCGAAATCTGTTCAGTATAACAGATGGTCGAGACTTCTTATGGAACGTCCAGACTTGATCGATAAGTATTATGAGACTGATGACAAGATTGGTATCGGTTTCACGCTTAAAGATTCCGTCCGTGAAATTTATTCTCATCTGTCTGATTATGATGGCAGTATTTTTTGGTGTACAAAAGCATTGATGACCATTACACCTTCGGTTCTCGAACCTTACGAAGACACTACAATCACGCCGATGGATCGTTTCGCAACTGGAAACTCTGTTGTGAACAAGTACGAACGTCCGTTGAGTGATGAAGAACCGTTCGCCACGATTGACTTGTCTGAGATTCCATATCTACGAGTGAGTGGCACAACTGCGAATGGGTTTGCACGTATCGACGCACTTCCTGAGTATTATCTCCGGTTGTCCGATATTACGTTGTCTCTTGTCGATACTCCTGCGGAGGACGAAACCTATACAATCACAGCGTCTGAGTTGAATCCTGTTACTTACTATCAAGGTGTTATGCCGGACAGCAAACTTGTTTCCCCTGTTACAGTTACCGAGGGTACGTTCACATGTCATGTGATTAAAGGTAAGTCTGTGTTGACGGCACAGTATAGTTCTTCGGACGATGCTGAACCCATACAGTGTTACTTGCCAAGCACTCTGGTTGCGATTCGTCTGACAGATGAAGACATAACACGTATTCGTCAAGATATTGCCAATGCACGTGATGATTTCAGTATTGAACTTGTCGATGGAAATATCATGTTACCACAAGCGGTACAGGCAATGGATGTCGATGATTTGTCAATAACTGTTTTAGACAGGACTGCACAGGTAAGTCTCATCGGTCAGTCGTCTGATGATGCGGAACAAAATAACACTATTAACCCCGCCCCTGTCAGTGGCGAAGGTAACTAATGGTTTAGGTCTCATTTGAAAAGGAGCATAAAGATATGAGTACGATTTTCTTTATTGGTCAAAATCCTGCCACTGGCAATCAGACACTGTATAGCGTTACAGCAGGAACCCTCGGTTCCATCATGGATTCTTTCAATCCGGACAAAGACATTGTTGAGCAGATTTGGCAGAAGCGTTATGTGTTTCTTAATGCAACCTACTTTGACAGCATGAAAGAACACGCTCGTGAATTGACGGATAGTTCTGTTGTTCCTCGTGGTACTGCCGACAAGTCCGTTGTGAAGTGCAGAAACCTTAAAACGGATGATGTGAAAGTTCGTTTCCTTCGTAACAGTATTTCGCAGTACAAACGTGAAAGTGACATCAGTCTGCTTCTCAAGATTGAAGAGTGTGAACATGAATTTACATTGCTTACACAGGCTGAACCAATACAGCTTAGACCAGATGCACGTCACATTCAGGAACTGTTCAAGATTGACGGTGACATTAACATTTACAAAGCCAGTGATGTCGTTTCAACCTCTACTGGTGGAAACATTATTGCCTGGCGTGTAGGGTCGTATAACGGACACAGCATCATTACTCTTGAGAACTCGCCGGATGCACAGAAATACGTTCTTGTAAGCGAGGACGTGATTGTCGGTGTTGCCAATGCAGTTCCTTCCGAGTTCGATGCAAATGCAGTTTCCGTCAATGCACAGTTGACGGTCGGCGATGTTCAGAAAGACTGTCTTGTCCGCGACAATGAAAATGTCCACGAACCTCTCGGTGCTCACACGACACATGAAGTTTTGCGTCAGTGGAAAACTTATTTTGAACTGTCGTTGTCGAACGATTCCGGTACGGTCGTCGTAAACATTGACGGATGTCATGTCGATTACAATGTTTATGCAGCAAAACCGTTACAGTACATCGAACTTACGCAGCGTGTTGAAATCGAAGGTTCGCTTTCGTCTATCGGTTCTCGCTGGAAAGTCGAGTCTATGGATGAAAACGGAATCGTTCCAGAGATCAACATCTTTACGCCCGACGTGAAAGAAACGATTACGAACTACGATTCGTTTATTTTCGTTAATGACAATCCTTGCATTGCATTGCAGGATACGACGGTTACGGTTACGCAGTCCGTTATGCTTCGTCCGTCATACAGTCTTGAGAACAATGAAGGTCGTAGTTTCGGAAAACTTCCGGTTGGTTCCGTTCATACCGCTGATATGGTTGTTTACGATAAGAGTGGTCGTGCATGGTTCCACATTACGTCCGATGAACCGATTGAACTGGAACAGTCCGAGGGTATCTTTACGCGACGTGGTTGGGTCAACGGCAAAGCATCTGACGGCAATTACATCTTTTCTGAGATTGAGCCTACGGTCGTTGATGACCATAACGTTCGTGTAAAAGAATGCACTTATATTACTGTTAAACAGGATTTGGGGCCGGTCGAAGGTAGTCCGCTTGTCGGCAATGCTTACGTAATGGTTGAATCCCTTCAAGCTGTAACAGCAGAAGACGGTGAACCTCACGATCTTTCCTATGGCGATAAGGTGCAGCTCGTTCGTTTGTTCACGAACAAATTCCAGTTCATGCACAATGGTGTTATGTGCGAACTTCCAGAGGCTTCTCTTGATGTGGATGTTCGTCGTGAAGTTACGGGCATATTTGAGCCGTTTGTTGCTGACGATAATATGTTATCGTTCGACGGCGATTATCTTTGCGTGATTCGTGGTGAAGAACTTCATAACATTATCGCATTTGTTGAGGATGACTACATCGATAGTACAGATGACGTGATCTTCAGAGAAACCTTATATGGCGACTCTCATGTGTTCAAGATTCTCGGTGATGGCATTCATGGTTCTTACCGTTACGTCAAATTGCTTGAAGGTGATGAAGAAGAGGGTTCAACGTACATCGCGAAGTATAGCGAAATCCTTATTCCAACTCGTTACGAACTGGCAGAGGGCGATAGACTCAAGAACTTCACGCCGAACGATATTTCTCTGAAACGCACACCTTTTCACGGTGCTTCTGAATCAGAGTTCGTCCCGGCAGGTACAACTCTTGACCTTTCAAGTGCTTTCGGTGTAACGCTCAATACTAACTGGGGTATCGGCGTTGATGACAACAAATATACCGATGCTCCGTTATACGAAGAAATTCACGATCCTAATTTTGATAATGCTAGAGAAGTGTTCTTCTTTGGAAATACCGTAAATCTTTCCCCCGTTGCTTTTTATGACAATGATGGTGTTGAAACAGGATGGGTTTCCAACGATTCTCTTGTGTTTAACATTAGATCAGACGGACATATTTTGTCGAATTTGACTGCAATAAATTATGCTAGAATTTGTACCGCAGGTGATCCTCAGAATATTGTATTTGGTGATGCCATTAGTGATCAGTATCCAGACCGTATTCTGATCCATGATTCTTTTAACGGTTATTACCTTGCAGATGCAAATGCGAAAATTCATTCCTATAATCTTCAGTCTGAGTATCAAGATTCCTACATGATGCTTGGGTCTGTTGATGTGTTGGACTTTAACAATCATCGTGAAGAGTCTTGCACTAATGGTTGTGTTGTTACTGTCACTGGTGGTTTCCAAAATGTCGAACGTAGTGAGAATTTTGATCCATGGTTTGCTGACATCAACTGTCTTCATGTCCCTGGAATTGATGAATTCAGAATGGCTGATAAATCCAAATTCGTTGATTCGTTAGGTTTCGAGGACACTAATTGTTTTGTTTTGATCCATAAATATGCCGATCTTACTGAAAGTGAATTTGGTAATTACATCACAGAACAAGAACTTGGAGACAATTCGTTTGAGGTTTCCATTGATCCTTGTTCTGGTACTGACAGCTATACAGTTTCTAAGTATTTCTACTGTGGAATGTCAGCTTCCGGAACAGATTGCATTTTACCAGTTTCGACCTATGAAACAAAACAAGTCATGGCCGGTCTGGTTGCCAATATGGTCAGAAAGATTCGTGTAGATGCTGATAATGAGGTGTTTTACATTTCTGATGACGGCTATGCATATCCTGCAAGTATTCTGTCTGCCATAGGACAGGTCACGACGATTACGCGTTTCGATTCGCCCAAGAACGTTTGGGTGACGAAAGATTCCACGGTTGTTAGTACGCACATGAATCCGTCTATCACAAGCGATGCTCCATCGAACATTATGATTCGTCAGGCGCGTTCATTGTCCGGTATCGCCGAAGTTGCAGAACAAGAGCGTGATCCTCATGGATTCTTCCTCAAGTTGTTAGGCAGTAGTTCGCAGAATCTTCAAGGTTCAGACACAATCTTACTGGCTGAGATCAATGGTGAAGAAGTCTATATCGACATTGTTGAAGACGGCGATGACATTTACGTTGTTGAAGTCACTGATGAAAATCTCAAGACGGTATTTGTCGGTAATGCCGATGAGACGACGACCGTTGCGGGCATTGATTCTACGGATGGCGAAATTGCCGAAAGTGATGCGTTTGACTATTACACAGCAGTGCTTCATGCCGGTGACATCGTTACTTTCACGAAATCGTTTATGGGTGTGAATGAAAAGGTTTACCTGTTTGTAAAGGAAGGCAATGGAGTGATTCATTCCGCCAAGGCTTCACGTCTTGCAAGTGACTTTATTGACATTCAGGATATGGGTCAGGATGCACCGCAGTATTACTTCAAAGACCGTTCTTCTGTTCTTGCTCCAATGACTTATCAGTTGAATGGCGAGAATATCAGTGAGGCAGAACTCAACTCTGTTGACAAACGTGCCATCATGCTTGCAAATGTAAACAATCCTTACATGGTTTACATCGCACCTGGTGTCGCAACAGATGCGTACAGAAGCGCACGTGTTTCCTTACATCAGCCTCTTGTGCTGAATAATGACGGTACAGTCGATGTTACTGCTTACATGTACCTGATTCCGAATGGTCGCATGATTCCGAAATATTCCGCTTCTTATAATGGCTTGCTGTATTACGGGTTTGAACTTGGTGTTACGACAAATACTGAGGTAATTGGTGAGGTCATTGTGTGGGCAGCACCTATCAGTCTTGACCAAGTAATACCTGCTACCATGGAAGATTGTGATTTGCAGGTGTTCCCGAGAGTAGTGTTCAGTCTGTACTCGGATTATTCTCTTTCGTCTTCACGTACTGATTACGCAGTCGGTGTGATTGAAGGTCACGAAAGTATTGACAGTTTCCAAGAGTTCCATTTGGATAAGTCCGTAACTCAGAATGGTAATGTCACGTTTTATCGGATTTCTCAGGATTCCGGCATTTTCTCAGGCAAATACATCCCGTCCGATATGGTTCATTATGTGATTGAGGATGTTACTGAAAACCTTCAGCTGTTCCATAAGAAAGACCCTCAATTCAACATCGTTTCACCTATTAGTTTAGGCACTTTGCCTGTTATTGCTCATAGTCTGTACATGACTCCGACACGTAAATTTACCGCGAACATGAATGCAAATGGAGTACATACTTTGTATGAGGTAACGGTTACATTGTCTGGTAACGATGGTGTTCCTTCCGTTCATAAGGCGTGGATTTACGATACAGATTGTTATATCGTTCAAGTCCCGTCCGAAGCTGAGTCTATCAATGATGAAACCGTTACGGTTCATGCAAATGCAAATGCGTACTTGTGGGATGCTGCAGATGCACCTGTGATGCATGTGTTTGCTGAAGAGCAGACATTTAATGATTTCAGTGTTGTGAGCGATGAAAACGGCGACCGTTATATCTGCGTAGAAATGGCACGCAGTGAACTGAACAACGCTGATTCTCATATCACAGTTGACGACCCGATGACGCCTGATGTTAATGAGAGTACGGAAGCACTTCGTGTGTTTATCCCTGCTTCGGATGTTACCAGAAACACACAGGGTTCTGGTAATACGTTCCTCGATGTGGCTGACTTTGATGTCTATATCGGTACGCAGCAGGCGTCCATCCCACTGTCAAAGGCGGACGGAAGCGGCGAATCTTTAAGCAGTGAGGAGGAATCCGCACTTCTTGAATACCTTGATTCCCGTCAGAATGTTGCACACATTGATGCGGCGTATGTTGATGAGAACGACCGTGTGGTCATGTACAGAATCTCCTCTGAGTCTTCACCTGTTGAACATTATGCCTGCATAAATATTCAAGAACTTGGTGAAGACTGGATTATGAACCGGACAGTTGTTCCTTTGACAGGACAGGATGCCGTTGTCGTTGACTCGCAAGAGGATGAAGGCGACTCTGTAGGTGAGATTCTTACCGTTCTTTGGAAGTTTACTACAACAGAGGAAGACGCAGAGTTCTTCGATTGTGGAGTAGCTGTTCCGGTGGATGACGAACACGGTTCTGAAGAGATAGTCAGGATTGTCGAGGTGTAGAATTTTATCTAATACTGTTAAGCAGTTCTAAAGCGAGAGCGCCTGAAAACGCTCTCGCTTTGCATTGTTTTCTTTACGTTTTCTTTACGTTTAACGTGAAATTGCCTCGTTTCCTCACGTTTGAAAATATCAAAATTAGCATCCAAGGGGCAAAGGAGAATGTATTATGGGTAAGAATCTGTACTCTGATTTCGCTGTTCTGACTGCTGCCGGTCGCACTGCTGACTTTACGCAAGTAGCCGAAAGTCTTCGTATTATCCCGTTGTTCGACGAGATTAGTCTTGTTGATGCCATGAAAGGTTTAAAAGACACTGAAATGGGTATTCCTTATTACAGTGGTTTTGACGGTGACCCTGGTATGTATGTACCTTTGAATGCTGCTGGTGCGGATGTTAGCAATGTCACTATCCAGCATGATTCTGATGGGTATGTTCGCTTTGTAGGAAAATTGCAGGTTCCAAATGTGGAAGTAGACCCTGAGCAAAACCCTGATCCTGTTGTTATTTCCACTGTTGCAAAGGGGTTTGCGCTTGTTGACCTCTCAAGAGCTGATTCATCGCCTGAGCAGGGTCATATCTACGGTGAGATCGGCGGCAAGTCGAAGGATGTGGATGTTCTTGCAGTTGCTTCCATTGACCGTGGTTATGACATGGGGAACGAATGCTACGTTTCCTTTACCATCACGACCGTGAACAATTACAAGAGCGTTACGTTTAATCCTAACGCTTTTGCCACAATGGAAGACCTTACTGAAATCAACGGTCTCGATGGACTTCATATCGCTTTCGATACCAAATCTGGCGACATTAAGCTCTTGGATAAAGACGGCAAAGTTCTGGATCAGGCGAATCTTCACATGGATGCCGACACCATCATTGCTGAAGGTGAAGAGGGTTACAAGTATGTAAAGACCGACCGTGACCAGGATATCCATTCCGTCAAGGCTTTCATGCCTGATGGTATGTCTGCTTTTGAGGATGTCGAAGCTCAGGACTATGAAATGGTCTCTGCTGCACTGCTTTTGGATTTGAGTGAACAGGATGCTGCTGTTACTGCCGCACAGGAAGCACTTGACACGGCAGATGGTGAACTTGCTGCTGCACAAGAAGCACTTGACACTGCACAGGCTAATGTCGATGCTGATGACGGAAGCGACCCTGAGCATTCTTCACAGCTTGCACAAGCACTTGCTGATGCACAAGAAGCACTTGCCACTGCACATGGTAATCTTGAATCCGCACAGTCTGATGTTGAAGAAGCAAAAGAAGCTGTTGAGGATGCAAAACAGGCTGCACGTAATGGCGATTTCTCTGATGTTTTTGCTATTCGTGTCCTCGTTGACAATGAACCGACTGATTATTTCATCGGCGGTGGATACAATAATAGCAAGATTGGTGCTTCTGGTGTTGATTTCCTTACAGACGAAGCTCCTGGCGACACTCCTGAACTTACGCCGGTTTATTCCCCTGCCGCTTTCGTGTGGACAGTCGGCAAGGATGTCGGTGGTGAACCTGATGTTGACCTTACATTTGCACAGCAGATGAATGCCAATGCACAGGCGCTTGGATTCCATATTGGCGATGACATCCCTCTCGGAACGAATCTACCCGCTCTCGTTGCTAAGATGTCAGAAGGTGATTTCGATGCCGAAGCCTACATGCATGACATCATCGAGATGAATGATGAAGAGTACACTGTTGACGAACTTGTTGACGAACAGCGCAATCTCGCCAAAGCGGAACTCGTTGCATGGAATGCACAGCATCCTTCCCTTGCTCTTAATGAACTGGAAGGTACACGCGTTGGTAAAGACGGTGTTGATATCCGCAATGGTAATATCCGTATTGGTAATGGTAAACGGTCTGCTTTCCCGTATCAGTATGACATTGCTACGAATATCGGCGATACTGAACACACCAACGGTCTTCAGATTGGCGTCATTGATTCGTCTTATGGTGGTGGCAATAGCGGTACACCTCGTAATATCGTCACGATCAATAAAGACGATTACATCTCTGGTGCACCGATTTGCATGGTTCTTGCGCAGTTCTATATTAACCGTATCCAACAAGCTGATCTGCCTGACCTTGTGACCCCCGGTGTTGCTGTCAAACGTAAAACAGCGAACTTTAGTGTTAGCGTTCCAGATGAGCTTGCCGCTGGTATGTTTGAACTTACGATTAACGATACCCGTCCAGACGTTGAACAGTCTATGGGCACGTTCGGTTTGGAGCGTATCATTGAGATCGTTCCTGTTTACACGCCGGGTGCTGATACATCCGAAGCTGTTCCCGCTCTCCAACCCATTCATGCTATTGGAAGATTCCAGGGTTCCGGCAGCAGAAGCCTTACCGTTCAGTGTTCACAGGTTCTTGACTGGGCGAACTCACTCGGTATCGACGGAACAGGCAATGGTGATCAACCTTCTCTGTTCTTGATCGTCAAGGTTTACTAATTAAATCACACCCTGTTAAATCAGGGTGAAAATGAAAATCGCGTAGAACACGCCTAATTTGCGTTCTACGCGATTTTTTGTTTTAGGTATGTACTTACTAGGGTAATAATGTAACTTTTTAGTACAGGGCAAATTTGGTCTTGTTCTGAGACAGAATGTTCAACGGTATTCAGTCTTCTGGTTTGAGTTTAGGCTTTTTCAAAAATGATACATCAAGTTCCATACTTGTTCTCCTTCGCTGCTTTTTCCACAGCTTCGATGTAGAAGATTACCTGCTGCAACTTTCTCAAAACAAAGTCAGGCACAACTGCATTACGACCAGAGTATTCAGGTGGGCGTAATCGATGATAAATATCCGTAAGTGTTTCAGTAATGTCATGTAGTTCATTCATGTTCATGTCCAACTCTATTCATTATCGTCTTCGTCAAAGTCATCGTCCAACTGCTTATAGTAGTCATCTGCCTTTGCCTTTAGAATGGATTTGACACGTTTCTTAATCCCAGGCAACAAACACTTAGCATCACGAACACTGTCAGGATACTTGTCGAGAATTTCAATAAACGTCTGAACGGCATCCAACCAATCCCATGTCACATTGTCTGGAATGTTGTTGAGGTTCGACTGCTCATCTATTGGGTGAAACCGATAACCATCGCATGGCAGCGTGAAGTCTCTTATGCGTTCTTTAACAGTAAAGACCTTATGAATGTGTTCGTTTAACTTGTCTGCCACTTCTTCTGAAAGCAAATAGTCTGCTTCGTTTCCATTGTGAGCTGACTCCAATTCATCACCGAGCGTGAAGGTTCTGTTGAGCAAATGAGCTTTGACTTGTTCTGCAACAGCCTTTTCCAGTCGCTTGCAGAACAGCTCGTTGTCTCTAACCGGCGAATAAAGTACAGAGTCACCATTCGTTTCCGGTTCTGTGTTGTCACGTTCTTGAACAATCCGACCGTCTGTGTTCCATGCAAAGCCATTTCCCCATACGAGAAACAACTGATGGTATGCAACGGTTGCGTTACGGATAGAACACGGTGCGTTAAGCATCATGTCTAATACTGTGTCATAAGCTGTCTTTACCATAGCAATTATTCGTCATCCCAATTCTCTGATTCTGCTTCTGAATCAACGTCAAACAAAGTAATATTCACATACGGTTTCAAGTCGGTAATCTCTTTAATCGTCATGTTCACCATATCGCATCGAAACACACGATGTGATATTGGTGCATACGACTTCCGTGTTTCCGATTCGTAATACTTGATGATGTTCCTAGCCGCCTTTTCTGTGCTGTACACGCGCCGAAACGTTAGATGACGCGTTCACGAACATTCGTCATCAAGACATCCGTGACATAATAAAGCGTTTCGGTCAATCCTGTTTTGCCGTCTAATGCTTGCATCATATTTGCGGAATATGCACTTGCCGCTTCTTCGTCGTTTCCTGCAAGCATACCCTCGATGAAATACAATCGACGCAATGCAGCTCTGACATTTGTTATATCGTGTCCGTTAATCATTAGTTCACCTTCTAATCAGTTATAAGCCCACCGTCTTTAAAGGCGGTGGGTAGTTGACATTGTTTTGTTCATTCAAATACTACGTTTAATGTAACGCCCGGTTCACCGAACTCGAAACTTTGTTCTGTCTGTGGATTCTTTCGATTCCTGCGTAAAGCGTAAAATGGTGTTTTGTTTGGTTCGCCTTTACGTTCTGTTTTACAAGGCTTTATTTCCTTGAGGAATGCAGCAGAAAAGTCCGTTGGTTCGCTCAGTTTTAATGCAGAGAAGTTTTTCATACGAAGTACACGTCCGTCGTCCATGCACAGGTAAACTCTATCCTCTGTGCATTTAAATTGTCCTGACAGGTCACATGCGTCTTGATGTTTCGAGTATGTCATTGCTTCGAGGTCAAACACATACCAGAGAGATGGAGTGAATCCAACGAACAGGTATGGGTGTCCGTCCTGCCACATGTGTTTTACGACAGGTTGTTTTTTGCAGTCCACATCCGTTAAAGATGCTTTGACAAAGAAGTGGTTTGTTTTCGTATGTGTTACGAACAATCTGCCGGTTCTCGCTCCAGAATTAAGCATATACACCGTCATGTTTTCCTGCTCGGCAACCGGAATCATTTCCTGATGCGTGACCACATCGTCTTCTTTACCGGGTGATGTCAGGTACATGGACTTTATAGGGTTATTGCTTTCTTCACACTCCTTTACTTCGTCATACGCATCGTAATCAGGTACCCACCGATTGCTTTTTTGTTTGCACCGTACAAAGTGTTTTGGCTCATCTGACATGAACACTTCTGAACCACGTATGATGTGAGGAAGGATGCAGTTCTTGTCATACGTGTATTCAAGATTGTTGCATACTGTCATCGTCTTCAGATGAATGGTATTGAAAAATTCATTGTTGTCTTTGCATTCACGGTATGGAACACACAGATATGTCTGGTTACCTCGCAGGAGGAAAGGTTCAGGCGCTTCACAACGTGGCATTGTTAATTGGATGCTTATGTCGAAACATTCCATGTCAACATCATCGGAAGGGTCGTCGATTCTCTCCCCGTCCGTAAGTGCAAATGTGTTGATGTTATTGAAGAAGCAACGACGTGTCAGGTATGGCTTGAACAAGTTCAAGTATTCCTGTGTGTCTTCCACTTCATGCATCCATACGGTGTAATACGTATTGTCCGGTGACTTCTTGTAACACAGCCGCAGACCGAACTCCTGCATAGCCGTTCCTAAAGCGTCAAGACCGTTCTTCAGCGAACGAAGTTCATAGGCTTCCGCTACTGCGTCAAGGTATTCATCTTTCAATGCTTCACATGGGTTTAGTTTACGCAGAATGTCGAGAACCTCAGTGACATAGGTTGACGGGTACACCGGAAATGTTTTGACGTTCAATGTCATGTACAGTTCATTCCATGTCAAGAGTTCGTCACGTTTGTCTTCAAAGCTACTCATAGCACGCTCCTTTTGTGTCTATCACGTCATTGTGATGATTGTTCGGATGTTTGCGTCATTGCATTCATCCCGTTTAAGAATATACCATCACACTTCATCTGTAACTGGTAACAGCACCATGTCTGCAATCAAACCTAATGTCTTACTCTGTTTGTTTTATGGAGAGCGGTGAGGTTTCAAATGCTTATCAGAAAACAAAATTCAACACGAAATAAACGAAACGAATCTGACGATACACAGCAGCCAAATCCACCTAAACGTGGACGTACAAAAAATCGTATCGACCGGGAAAACTGGAAATCTGATGCGTTTCTTATTGAGCAGTTCCATGACATTGATGACCTTTATTTCGATGGGTATTTCAGACTTAACGGCTGGAAAGATGAATGGGTAAAGTATGACCGTATCGGTCTTGGTACGCTCGGATGTTTCAGCTACCTTCCTGTGTTTTCAGCGATGACCAGCCTTCGTGAAAATGGATGGGTAAATCAGAGTATCGGTTTCGTTTCAACAGGAATCTCAATCGGCAAAGATACTGTGTTCAACTCACTGCATGATTTACGTGACACATTGGCACACGAAATGTGTCATGCACTGACATTCATGCAGTACACCGACTTGCGTGAAATGCTCACAAGTAATCGTGAGGGTGGTCATGGTAAACGATGGCGTGATAATGCCGACATCGTAAACCAGAAAAGCGTTGGAATTGACGACCTGAGTATTAAACGATTTGCAGACAACGAAAAAGCCATGTTCACTGTGTTTCAAACCGCACGCATGTCTGCTGAGTTTTGCTATTATTACATTGATGCTGATGAAAGCATGACGACCCTTAGGTTCTTCAGGACAAACAAACCTCAGGTTGGATTTGAGGATGCCTGGGATTTCATGCATGACGACCCAAAAGCAAAAGTCCAGTCGAAACTTCTTCTGGTTAAAGCATCTGACGCTTTTATCTCCGCCGCCGTTGGCTCAGGTTATGAAGACTTTATGGAGACTTTAAAAAATAAGTCTGTAGCCGGTAAATTCGTTTCAACTGCTGACCCATTTACAAGCGGTCAGTATGGAGCGTCAAAGGGTGTAAAACGTCTTTTGGACTTGTGCAGGAATGAGGACATGTCGTACATTCTTGACGGTAAAGTTGTCGAGCCTATCCAGATACTTGAAGAGTGGACGATTGAGCAGCTTCGTGATGAAGACTGATTCAGACTTTGTTAAAACAGTGTAAGACGTAAGCATGAAAGAGCAGTGTTATGGCAGATGTAGGCATTTTTCAGCGTTCAGAATATTCTTTCCGTGGCGGCACGTTCACATCGGATATGGGTGGTGCACGTGGTGTACTAACAGGTGTTGCGTTGTCCCTTATTGACCATGGATGGAATCTTGTCGGTACTTGGGATGAATCACTGGCGGTTCTGTCTGAGATTGCCTATATTCTGCTTGTGCATGACTCTGGTTTGAAAGCGTGCTTTGCAATGAATGTATCTGCTGTCCCTGAGTCGTTTATGACTTTCTGTCTTCCTGCATCGGTCGGCAAGGATGAGTGCGGGCAGACTCATCCAGGTCAGTATGCCGGTGGTCTTATGTGTTCTGTTGTGCCTCCGACGAGTTCAGAAAAGTTCGAGTTCATACGTGACGATGATGGCAAGGTGACCGGACTCAAAAAGCCGTTTCAAAGTACTCCGTTTGTCGGCACTGTCGGCGCACGTAATCGAATGGTAAAGTCTTTCTTAGACATTAACCGAACTGACGAATATTATTCTTACATCGTTGTTTCTGATGGTTACACGGTATATGGGTTTTCACATAAGATGTCCGATGAAGAACATTTACGTGGATTCGCATGTGGTTCGCTTATGGGAGAACTTCTTTATCCAGACAGAGATACATCGTATTGTTCTAGGTATCTTGCTGTACGTCTCAGCCTGGATGCTGATGAGAATTATCCGCCCATTGACGATTGCGGCATAGGTTCTGATGAGGACTTTGCTTTTCCGCTGCATACCAAACCCGGTGTTGCTTATGCAGCGTGCATGAATGCAAACAATAACATGAGTGTTTGGGTTCCTTGTCATTTGCATATTGATTCACATTATCTGAGTTTAAAGACGTATATCCCTGCTGTTTTAGGTAAAGACAGATTTGCCCGTATTGCTGTGTTCGCAGGGTATTCAGAGGAAGAGGCAGACCCTTACACATACAGAATTATGTGGGGCGATACGTTAAAGGGTTACCTTGATACAAAACGATTTGTGATGACGACGCCAAATCACAGACCTGTCGGTACATGGTACAACAATAACAGTATGGTTCATGTCGGCGGCGGACTGCTTATCGGGTACACACAGGGCGGACCGTTGTTACCTGTCCGTTCAGAGGATTAAAAGCTCTTGTATATCGAACTTATCAGGCTTATCAGGCTTATGTCTCTTACCTTTTTTGGAGTTGTCGTGTTATGATAAGATTAAACAAATATAATCGTGTAAACAAACGGTACGAAAGCCATATCGGTACATACTGGATGACTGCAAAGGCAATCGCAACTGTGCTTCTGCGAGATGGATGGGATGTGTTTTATCCCTCACGTCAGACGTTGGAACAGGTGTCGAAAGGTACGCAGGAAGATATTTCAAGCGTCTTGGGCAGCCATTTCACGTTTGTCTTTATGCGTTTGCAGCCGGACGGTAACATTCCACTGTATCCAACTCTGATTGTGCTGTCTGACAATCCGAACTCGACTCGTGAAGATGCGATGGAGCTTTTGGCTTCGCACATTGATGTAACAGCCGAAGACATTGAAATCGTGTGCTCGAACTTCTTTAAAGACGATGACGATGCCCGCATGTCAGACATCTTTGATGAAATTCGTGTCGATGTAACGCCAGGAACAGGTCGCAATGACGAAACGGTTGATGTTCGTGAGTTCACCATTGCAGATAATGGAACTGTTAGAGAGTTGTCCATCTCTGCCATGCTTGAAGCTCTTGGAGCAAATGACAATGCGGATTATGACATCGTGTTTTCCAAACTGAAAATTACGTCTCCTGGACTCGTTCCTTTTAACTGGCAAGACCCAAAAGTAAATGCTCTGACAAAGAAGTTGCCCAAGTTTGGTCTGACTTCTGACGGCACTGTCACTGTGTCTCGGGAAATGTCATTAAAGGATATGATTTCTGTAATCACATTGCAGTTACGTGAATGGTGTCATCCACGTAATCATGCTGAAAATATGTGGTCTCGCCTGTGGGAATCTGTTGCTGTCGATTACATGTGTGAGCGTCCTGATGAGAATCTTGATTTCAATCCAATGACACGTGACGATTATGGTATGACTGACGATGAAATTGACTACGATTCGTTGTACGATGCCGTCACTGGAGAATCAAAACGTCGAACAGCCAAGCGTAGATTTGAAAAATATTCGCTTGTGTTCGGAAAGAACGAACTTCGCAAACTTCGTCCTGCTCTGAAAACCCGTGCGAATGAACGTATCATGGATACCAATTCAACCGTAAGCGACATTAAACAGGTGATGCTCGATTTCTTGAACTCAAGCGTCATTATGAATGACTTCTTTGGGTTCAAAATTCCGTTTAACATGTGTGCAAAGGTTGATATCGAAACCAAGTCACATAACTATATCCTGTTTGGTTCGTATGCTTACACAAACGGGCACAGCGATGAAGAAATCCTGTGCATCCGTGTAAGCGTTCACGGCAATCATGTGTCTTTGTTCGATGTCTATGAGGACTATCAGATTGTTGAAGATACTCAGTCTCCTGCATCGAATTTGAGAGACTATTTGAACGGTAAAAAGTCATTGCTTGATAAGGGCAAGAAAGAGTCCAGAAATGTTCGTTCTTACAGAAGAAAGTACGAATCTTACTGTATTGCATACGATGAACTCATGCCAGCTCTCGTTGATTCGTTTAAACGAAATAAACGGCAGCATGGTGTAAATTCCTCGTACACATGCTCCTACAAGATGTTGACAGACCATCGTGGTATCTTGACGATACGCAATTACTTGAAATTCGAGATTGATATTTGGGACCGTGTTGAGGTTCGGTATGCTGATACTCATCAGATGATGGGAATTTATGACATGGATGACTTTAACAGTGTTTCCGAACTTGCTGACAGTATCGTCATCGACATTTTCCGTACCATGTAATTAGGAGGTTTCTTATGACTCTTTTTAAGCGTAACCGCTTCAAACGAATTAACGAACGTAATAAACGTGTTCTTAAAAACGAATCCATTGCGGATGATACACACAATCTGTGGTATTCATTCGCAGAAGAGCTCGAAAAAGGAATGGAAGAGCAAGGTGTCTATGTCGATATCTGGCTCAACGATATGGGTTTTATGGAAGTGACCGAAGTCAATGAAGGCACGACCTGTGTCATATACGCCAAAACTTATCAGGATGGCGGTTTCATGTCACAGCAGCTTATGATTGAGCGAGAGGACGGCAGCTTCCTTCCTGGTGAGAAGTTCGACACTGGTGAAATGCCTGATGCAGACCTGGTTGTTCCTGAACTTCAATGGCTTGAACCTCAGTATGCTGATGAATGCAATCGCGGCAAACGACGTACACGCCGTGAGTCTGTACGTACCGATTATGATGGTGGGTTTACTGACACAATGAAAGCAGTCGATGCGATGCTTACCAAATATTACGATGACGGTCAGGTCGAAATTACGGTTACCGATAATGGAACCGCTATTGTTACCGTGTTTCCTAAATCAGGTGAAGACGAAAGCATCACAATTCAGCTTGATTATGCTAACGATAAAGCCACTTTGAAGGACGATAAAGGCAACAAAAAGACCGTCAGTGTAGATGTGGACAAGCCTGAGTTCGACAAACTGGGTGACGGTATTATCGGCCTTGTTGATGCACAGCTCGGTAAAGGCAAAAAAGAGTCACGAAGAATGCGTCGTAATGAAGCAAGCATGGCTGACATTGCTGATGATAAGGCTGCACAGCGTTATGCAGAGGTTGACCCGAAACATTGTTCCAAAGATGAATTTATGTCTCGTCTTAAAGTTGGTGACTTGTTTGTTGGTCATCGTTGGGGTACGACATCTTATTTCAAAGTGACTGGTTTCCGTGGCGGACGTGTCGTTCTTTCGTCTATCGGGAAAACCGCATCAGGAAAACTTGTGCCTGGTGTAAGTGAACCATTGTTTGCACCAGACCCCACTAAAGCAGGAAGTGAAAAAGGTGCACATGCACAGCCAATCAAGAGTTACAGTGGCTGTGAACTTACCAGTCGTGAATGGTCCTTCGACATGTGGGATGGAAAGTGGAATTTCCATGACATTAACGGTGCTTTGGGTTTCTAGTACGAGATACCATTATAGTTTGCTTAAAAACAAAGCCACCTCGTAAATCCGAGGTGGCTTTGTTTTTGACAGGCATTCCTGTAAGCCATCGGCATGAGAGCCGATGTAATGCGTATTATCATTTACGATAACACGGCTTCCCCTTGACAAGGCATCAACTGAATTGGATGAACTGGGGAGGTATTCAAGCGTTTCATTAAAGTTGATGCGTAGCTCCGAAGAACTAAGTCTGTTCCCATCAGTGTGACATTTGGGACCTTTAGAGGTATCACACCCGTTATAAATGCCATACCTACGAGACTCTTGCATAACAAAACTTTTCTTGTAAAAAGTATCATACTCGTAATAAATGACATACCTCTGAGACCGCCTGTTGCTTGCTACGGTGGCGAGGTGCGTATAACACCCGTAATAAATGACATACCTCTGAGACCATGAGTCCACGTAAGCGACATTGACATTCGTATAACACCCGTAATAAATGTCACACCTCTAAGACAGCATCATGTAGCGGGAAGAAGTTAGGTATTGGTTTTTTTCCAAGTTCTATTGCTACGGCCCCATCACGGAGTAAATCAAGGCATCGTGCATACCCTGTTTTGTATGTGAAGTCTTTTGGGTATCCGTAAGGTCGTAGTGAATGCATGAAGTTGTGCAGAGCTGCACAGTCAACTTCGTTGTTTCCTTTTCCTTCATTCGGAAAGATTCCGCCATCAATCAACGATACACGGATGTCCCAACCATAATCTGCGTTTCGTGTATGCTTGTTGTATCGTGTGATGTGGACGTGTGGCGGAATTTCTTTATTCTCATGTGACATGCACACATAGAGTTCATACGTATAATCTCCCGATATATCGAGATTCCCAACCAAAGCACGTCCACATCCTGCTCCGATTTCGCATTGCGGTAAGTGTTTTTCGATGGTTGTTCTGTATGTGGCATCGAAATCTGAAAGAACTTTGTACACCTCGTTACGCTCTCGTGAAACCAAGTCACATGTTTGACAGAACATTTTCGTGATGGCAGCCCATAACGGTTGCTGTTTATCCTCTTTCGTTGCATTCGTTATACGAAGAATTTCCGCATCTTCTTGCTGTGATACACAGTTGAGTGAATGTACGTATTTCAGGATTTTTCTGGTGCTTTCCGCGTTTTTTCTGTGTGCCGAAATACAAAGTAATATCAGACGAACAAGCCATTCCGAAGCGGCGTTTTCTTTGATGAAATCCAGACTTTTAGCAGGGATACAATGGAACAGTTCGTCATAGAGTGCATACACGTCAAAGAGTTCCATTATGGCCTGTGGAGTACGTGGTTTTTCGCTATCGTTGTACCGTGCGTAAGACTCGTTAAATAGCCGGTCAAGAAATGGTTTTAGCTTGTCTTTCGTATAGACGTGTACGGTTTTGTCGTCAAAGTCGATTCCGAACTCACGGCATACCTCGTTAGACAATTTGAGTCTTTGCCATTCGTCCGGGTATTTCGTTGTCGGATGTGTAAAGTGTTCTGCTATGTCCATCGAAAGAATGTACGTAGTGTCGTTTAACAGTACCCCTCGGATACCTCTAATTCTGAATGGAATTTGTTTACTCATGGTTTGTTCCTTATGTTTATTGTTCCCACTGGAAGTTAAAAGTAGTTGTCGGTCTTGTGTACGATTCGTATCCTGCCCATTTCGCATCACGGAATATGTGGTTATAAACCGAGGGGCCGAATCGACCGTAAGGGTCTGAGTAGGAAGCCCCTTGTTCCGTTTTGTTCACGAATTGAAGTTCCTGCACTGTCTGTCTGAAATACGGTTTTCCAGTCTCAACATCACGTACTACCACGTCCATTCTTGCTTTGTTGTCGTGTTTCAGGGTTTCGGTGAACATCCTTAATGCCGCTGTCCAGTTTTCCGATGTGAAAATGACCGTCATGTGGACCATTTCGACAACTTCATAGACCATGAAACACGGCTCGTTTCCGTGTCGCTTTTTTACTTCTTCAAGATACGTTTTACTGTCCGGGCAGGACTCGGCAAATGCTTTTTCTTTTTCGAGCATTTGCTTCATTCTCTCTCGCAGTTCTGAAAGAGATTCTTCTGTTTCAGGTTGATTCGTTTGTTTTCGTTTCATTTACGTTTTCTCCTTTTACCCTACCTGTCTCCATAGTTCTCGTATAATGGCAGTATGTGTGCTTCATCGTATGCAAGCTCAGCGTGGAATCTGGGTACATTCTCTTCAAGCCATTTACATGCTTCTTCCTTTGTGGTTATGTCCGGAAATTCCATGTCAAGGTAGTCGCAGATTGTTTGGATGTACCTTCCTTGCTTGTAGGTCATCGGTTCGTCATCGTGCATCCTGCCTTTGACTTTTGTTGCGAATGGAAAGTTAAACTCAAATTTGTCTTTTATGTCTATCATGCTTGCCTCCATGTCTGTTAAGAAAGCGACTCTACTGTAACATGGGTGTGCATCTGTTCGTCGTATCAGCACCACGTTTTTATGTCTGTATTTACGTATTCTTTTTCTATCGAATAAGAATGTGCCTAAAATCGTACCGGTTTCTGGCTGTTTTCGTTTAGTTGGGGTTATCTTATGATTCATTTGCATCACGGTTCATGCTTGAAAGAAAATCCAGAAACTGCTTTGCATGAATGCAGATTATCAAGACGCAGCCATGCTTTACCGAAATGTACGGTATAAGTAACACTTTTTAATATCTAATGTTATGGAGACTTATGCGCAAGCATATTTATGCCATTTTCTTTTGTTATGGAGAAGACCATGCCTGAACAGACACTTACGACGAAACGTCTTGTCACGGAATCGCTCGTGAGCGAGATGCGGCGTGTTGACGAGAAAGGTTCTGGTGGTAAACCTTCAAATGCCTTGTGCATTGTGGAAGGCCCGTGCATGGAGTTCGGGAAGGTCAACCAGAACAACCGCATCTACTCACGAAAGCTGATTGAGGACAGGATAATCAATTATCCGCCGGTCAAAGAGGCCATTAAGAATAAGTGTATGCTTGGCGAGGGTGGACATCCAGAAACACGTGTTGACATCGCATACCCTGAGGTTGCTTTGTCTGTGGAACGTATCTGGATTCCTGAGAACAGCGACCATCTTGTTTTTGGCAGATTCGCTATTCTTGACACGCCGGTAGGACGTATTCTGAAAACGCTTATTGATTACGGCAGCAAAATCGGTATTTCCGCACGTGCTCTTGCTGAAAGTAAAATGGAAGGAAACACTGAGGTGATGTCGGAAACTGAGTACGACTTAATCACGTTCGATGCAGTTCCAGACCCTGGGTTTAAGTGCGCACATCTTGAAAAGGTGCAGGAAAACAAATCGCTTGAGTCTATGACGACAAACGAGCTGCGAAGTAATGTGGCTGCCCTGTCTGCATTAAAGATTCCTGCCTTTGAAAGCCGTATGCGTGATATGGCACAGGAACTTGAAAAACGCACAGATGATGCCGTTAATTCTGTTATCCGTAAGAGTAATGGTGTGAACGCACTTACTCTGAACCGAAAGGATGAAACCAACCGTAACCCGAAAAAACTCAGTATTGAAGCTATTATGTCTTCGTCTGATAAAAGTACGGATGATTACGGTTCATGTAAAGCCTTCGAGTCTGTATCGCACGAGTTTGCACAGGAAACAGACGGTATGCGTATAGCCCGTATGGAGCAGGATATTGATGCTTATCGTGAAACCATTGAGACGCTCACTGAAAAGGTTGAAACTTTACAGGCAAATGAAGCGTTCTTGAAGCGTAGTAACGAAAGTTTGCGTTCCGGTATTGAGAAGGACATTTATCAGGCACGTTACCTCGAACAGTATTCAGAGCTTGCATGTAAAGCCGAATCGCTGGCACGTAAACTTGACTCTCTCTACAAGCGTTCACAGTGTATCGTCAAACGTGTAAATGAGTCTTCTTTACAGAAAGTTTCCGTTAAGAAAACGGAGGAAGCTGTCGAATCTGTTTCGACGGGTAAGATTAGACGTACCCGTTTTGACCATAAACAGATGAAGACGGAAGCTGTAAACAATAAAAAACAAAGTCATCGTGTGCCCGTAAGTGACCTTATGTCTGATGAAGGTAAAGGTTGTATTCAAGAGACAACACAGCGTCTATCGAAACGATACAGGATAGACGCTGACCGACTTACGGAGCTTGCGGATAACAATGCAGTAACTAAAGGAAACGGCAAGTCTTACGAAAGACGTGTTCGCAGTATATCTAACTTTGAGCGTGATGTTCACGAAATAGCCCCTGCCCGAGGGGTGTTCCTTACCGGTAAAGGGAAATGAAAGGAGAGTTTTTATGGCAGTTTTGACTAAAGAAGATCGTAACATTCTCAAACGCAATTATGAATCCTACGTTAAGAAGGTCACTGATGTTCGTGGTAAACTTACCCCGGCACAGGAAGACACCCTTCTTTTGACCTTCAACAACGCCGCCCGCGTTCTTGAAGAGGGTCAGAAACGTGTGAACGAAGGAATCATCCGCAGCGGTATTTCGCAGCCGTCCGGAATTTCTTGGTTCCCCGAACACATGATTAACATGATTGCCAAGATGAGTGCTTCATCGATTATTGAAGACCTTATTTGGGTGCAGCCCATCGACAGTCCTCAGGGTCAGATTACTTTCTGGGAAATGACCTATGGTGACAGCCGTGGTGACAATCTCCAGGGCAATGTGATGATTAACGACATGGGTGTTTCCATCAATCACACAAGCCGCAACCGTTTTGCTTCTGGTCGCATCTGTGGTGAACCCGCTACGCTCAAGAGCGGAAAAGTCGAATTGCATGTTGCACACATGCCGATGCTCATTGATGCAGACAACCAGATTATCTTCACGGATGCAGGTGATTCGAGCAAACGTTATGCACTTCGCAAAACCGGCACGAGCACATGGGAACTTCGTGCTCTGGATGCTCAGGGTTATCCTATCGGCAGTGACCTTCTCAAGGCCAACACCATCGAAGTTAATCCGGACAGCGGTCTTGTGATGTTCGAGTCCACGAATGAGGCTTTTGCCGCACTCTCCAGTGTGTTCGTTGATTACACTCAGGATTTGGGTTCTGCTCCTTCTCTGGCGGGTCGCCCTGTGTTCCGTATGAGAAACGAACCGATTCATGCTCTTCCGCACAAACTGCGTGTTGAGTATTCGTTCGATGCAGGTTACATGTATCAGAACAGTTTCGGTATTGACCTTCAGAAGACCCTTATCGACAACTGCACGATGGAAATGAAACAGGAGCGTGACAATGAGGTTATTGACAACCTTCTGCGTCAGGCAGGAAACCATGTGATGTGGGACAGAACGAATACCAATTACATTTCACAGCGTGAACATGATGAGAGCTTCTGCGGACATCTTCAGGCTTGCTCCAATAAGATTTACCAGAAGAGCTACAAATTCCGTGGTAACTGGGCGGTTGTCGGTATTGAAGGTCTCAACGTTCTTATGAACATTGGTCGTCCTCGTTTCGAGCCGAACTATGTTGAGAATCCTAACGGTCCATACGTTGCAGGTGTTCTTGACAATTCACTCAAGGTCATTTGTTCACCTTATATTCGTGAAAACGAGTACTTAGTAGGGCACAAAAGTATATTAGAGAACAGTTGTGCACTGCTCGCAGATTACCTCCCAATCATGCATACGGACTGGTTGACTAGAAATACGTTCACTGTTGAGTCTGGATTCATCAGCATGTGGGCTTATAAGATGCTCCGTCCTGAACTCCTCGTTCGTGGTGAAATCAAGGGTTATTAGTTCAGTAACTTTTGTTCAGTGAAAAGAAAAGACGCTCCCTTTCGAGCGTCTTTTCTTTTTTATTTTCAACGCTTTTCAGTATTTTGTTCACGTTTTACTTTAATTTTTCTGTGAATAATCTTCTTTATCGAAGTATCATATCCATGTAAAGTCTTTTGTAGCAATGGGTTTTGCTCTTGGTGGAGAGATTAGATGCCGACAGTGACCAAGAAAATCGTAGGTGAAGTATTTGGAGACCTTACCATCATAGGTGAGAATCGTGAGCAGCGTGCATTAAGGGCAGTATGTCGATGTGTATGTGGAAATGAGTATCTGGTGCAGTACAACCGTCTTGTAAAGGGCGGAATAACCTGTTGTATGGAATGTAAGAAGAAAGCGTCCAAGATTTCTGAGCGTGATAGACGTGATGAGAGGAACCGACTTTACAAGGAAGCTGATACAATACAGCCTTCAAAAGGCGATGTGTTCTGGAACTTTACGGTTGTTCGTCCCATTGATGACCCAACGACTGGTGGTCGGTGCAGATACGTGTTTCGGTGTCGGTGCGGTAATTGCCGTATTGAACATCTGAACTCTGTTGTGTCCGGCAGGATAAAGTCATGTGGATGTCTTAAACGCAACCAGTTTAGTGATGATGTGAATGCTTCTGATGTACCTGCCGGAAGTACAAGTCATACGCTTGTCTTTACAGGGGAGACGAAATCAGAGGGTTATGGTGATGATGCTTTGCGCTTTTATCGCTGCACATGTTCTCTCTGTGGTATGTCTTCATGGTACTCAAAAAGGCTTTTTAAGCAGGGGTGTGCTAAATGTGATTGTGAACGACTCCAAGAACGCAGAAGACACTTTATTGAAGTCCTAAAGAAGTACCGTGTCAGGAAGTACCCAAAATATAACCGTGAAGAACTTGTAAAGGGTATGCGTTATGGAAATCTTACCGTCATAAAGAGAACGGAAAATCCACCCAAGAATGAATCGTCCTTATGGTATGACTGCATGTGTGACTGTGGAAACACTGTATCTGTGAGTAAGAAATCACTTCTTAATGGTATGGTGCGTTCGTGCGGATGCCTTTCTACGGATAATTTCGATGAACCTGGTGAATCCACTGACTTGGTTGTAAGACCAGAAGGAGTTCCGGCTCTATGCATTGCACATAAACAACGTACATCCATAACGCTGTCCTCTTATGGTGTTAAGTTCAATGAAACAGCAGGGATGCGTTTGCATTCTCTTATGTCTTCATCTGTAAACAGAATTAAGTTTCCTGTAGCCGATTATCCCTCATACGGTACTGTTTCATCTGGTGAAGACGTAACGATGAAATCCGTTATTCGGTGTTTTTCTCCGACATTTTACTCTCTGCTGTATGAGCGTGCTTCATCTGATTCGTCTGATGGTCAGTATGACTTCAAGGTGATGGATTATATAAAGACGAACGAGGAGTTTCTTTCCAGGATAGATTACAGTCCGTTTGTTGAGCATCTTATGCCGTGCGATTACAAAGATGAGCTGTTTATGTACGTTGAATGTGTGTGTGCATACCTGTGCTTACGGTTCGATGCACGTCTTTTGCTTTCACGTAAAGTTCGTTGCAAGCCTCCTGTGCTTACCCTGCGTGTGTTCCCAACGGTATCCAACTTTCGATTTACGGACAGATTATTCCATGATTTCCTGACCTGGTTTTGTTCGTCATTCGTTCGTAAAACCACGTCTGAAGATTCATATCGGTTTGTTGTCGAATTGACGATGCCTGAGGTATGGTTTTCAGATGTTACATGTATGCATCCTTCTGAGCGTAAAGCGGCTATCCGCAAATATCCTGTATGGCTTAGAAATGACTGCATTGTTCGTGAACGTGTGTTTTCACATGTGGGATTTTCCCTTCGTTCCTTGCTTGCCCTTATGTACCCTGAAGTGCACGAGTTTTATGTACGGACATCTCCGGCATGTGAGGTGTGCCTTCGCATGATGAGCAGACTTGGCTTTGTCGTATCTGATGAAATTCCTTGTGCTTCTTTTACGTATGAATATCAAACTCGCTAACGTTTTCCTGCTTTGTGGAGGTTTTTATGCGTAGTGTTTCTTTAATCACTTGGAATCCTGAGGAAGAGTATTATGAAATGAGTGTCAAACACTTAAAAGTGGGTGACGACACTGGTAACATATCGTTGTCAAAGGAAGTGCTTCAAAATGTAGCTTGTTTTGAAATTAGCAAGGCAGAAGCATACTCAGACGACCCAGCATACAAGCTCCGTATGCTTGGTGGTAACTTTGAAACTGGTGAACACGGACGCATTCATGTCTCGAATCCGACTTTTTTTGCAGGTGGTTTGAAAGCAAATTCTTTTGGTGTGCAGGGAAGTATGCAGTGTATTGGAGAATCACGATTTTTCTCCAAAGCGACTTTCGGAAGAGCTGAGTTTACTCAGATTACTATCGGTCAGTATACATTGAATGAAGAGACTCTTGGAGGTCTTCTTGAAGGAACGGGTGGCTCTTCTGTTGACATGAGCCGTTTCGTATCGACGCATTCTCAAAATGACGAAACCGTAGGCGACTATCAGGAGATTCTTGGAGACAAGTGTTTTAAAAACCGTATCCTGGTCGGCGGCAGTATTATGCCATTAGACGATGGTTACTGGCACGCTATCGGTGCTAAGACATACCCCTTTGACAGTGTTTTTTCGACTTCCGTTAGAACTTCGGAGATTTGGTCTCTTCCTGAGGATTCTTTTAAGAGCACGGTTCATTGTCATCTTGTTCCAAAACACTATTTGAACCCGGATACTTCTGAAAGTGTTCTGATGAACCTTGGTGAGGAAGGTGACCGATGGAATACCGTTTATGCGTTTAATGTTCATACGCAGTCTGTACTTGCATCTGATGTGACGACAAGCACAGCCTCTGTTCGCAATATCACCGTTTCTGAATCTCTCAAGATAGGTGATGCATTGCTGACGGAAGAGTCGATTGGTGAGCTTGCGATTTTTGACCCGAGCAAGATACTTTCGATGGAAGACGTGTTAAATGAGTCAGAGCAAACGATTGAGTATGTTGTCAAGCCTTTGTCTGGAGACTTTGATGAACAAGGTTGTATTCGTTTTGACCATAAAGTTATGATGAATAAAAATCTTACCGTAAACGGTACGTTTTATCTGTCGGATTTGGCACTTACTAAGTCTTACTTTGAGAATGTCACTTCAAGATTAAGCAGCTCTGAAACGAACATCAGCCAGCTCAGCACAGACCTTACTGATGTTCGTTTCAGAGTCGGTACATTGCGGGTACAGGGTTACACAGGCACATCTGATGAAGTGCATTCGTTAAACTTCAAGTTCGACAATAATGATTTCAGGTGTATTACTCCTGAAGGTCTTCCGGTCGAGCTTGCAACCTTCTATGACAGTGTGGCTCAACTTGGTGGAGAACTCCCATATCCTGTTGGTGCCCTCGGGCTGTTCCATGTTTTCAATCAGATTGGCACATTGGGTGTTGGGTATTCTGTTACACTTCCTAACAGTAACTTTACTGTCAGAGCCATTGCTTTAGGTTTGCAGGATTCAGTTGTAAAAGCCTCATCCGGTGGTGCCTTGATTACAGAAGGTACATGGCATTTGCTTACAGTGTGTCTTGAGGGTGAAAGTGTTGCACTTATGATACGTGTCTCGTAATCTGTATCTAACATATAGTTATGGTTTTGCCTTTGTAGGAAGATTTGTAGAGGGGTATGGTTATGGTAAAAGCAGAGGTTAAGAATTTACGACGTGTTAAGACCGGCGTGTGGGTTGGCGGAAAACGGTATATTTTCCCAGCAGGGATTCAGGTCAGAATGAACCTTACGGATGAGATGCTTCGTGAGCTTCAACGCAACAATGCGTTCTCTGTAAAGGTTATTTCCATCCTTTCGGATAATGGAAATGCAGTACGTAAACCTGTAGAGAACGACACAATACCTAACGAAACACCGATTGCTACTGTCGAACCCGTTTCGTCAGAAGAACCTCAGGGCGTTGAAGAAACTACGGATACGGTAGAACAGGTTTCTTCTGACGAAACATCCGCTATGGATGCAAATATCGTTGAAGTTAATGAAGCACTAGAAGAGGCATCGGAAGCTCCTAAGAAAGAGATTTTTACTATGAAAAAAGACGAACTCGCTGCGTATCTTTCGTCAAAAGGTATCGACCCTGATGGTATGAGCCGAAAAGAAATGCTCAAAGCCGCAAAGAATCTTTAATCGTTTGGAGTCACGTTATGTCACGCAAGGAAGATTCTGTTGTAAGTAAGATACTGGACATGCTGGATGTTGATGCAGATGAGCAGCCGTATGTTATTGCTTGTCGTAACGATGTATGCCTTTCGCCATCCATGTTTGACGAATGGTTATGCGACTGTTTCAATGATGCCGTTTCAGATACGGTTCGTGCTTTGAGTGTAGCAAATGCTGATGCACATCTGAGGTCATGCATCCTGTCCGGTGAGGGTGATGATGAGGTGTACGGAGTAACGGCGTATCTGTTTGAGGACGATGAATCTTTGGAAGAATTCGTTTCCGATTACGGTACGTGCGACAATGTAACCATCATTACCGAGCTTGAAGAGCGTTGCGATTATGTGACGACAACCATGTTCGAGTTGGTCTGCAATGAACGTGAAGTTCACAAACTCTTGAAATAAGGAGGTACGTGTATGATACGAAGTAAAAAACGTCGTTATGAATCATTGAACAATGACGATAAACGGAAAGCAGTAGCGAAGTTTTTTGGCATTAACCCATCTGAAATCGAAGTTGCTTCTGTGACTGGGTATGACGGCCCTGTGACACAGGCGATAATTGGTGAGAATGAGTTCTGGATTCTTTCAGAGGATGAAGCCTATCGTGAAGCAACAGAATCGTTTTTAAACACAGGGTTTCGTGGTGCAGATATAGAACGCGATTCTTATCTGAACATGGCTGCGCGTAATTGTCCGTTCGACCTTGATGCTGTTGCTGAGTATTACTGTGATTATATGAACGATGTAGACGATGAAGGCGACGAGCGTTCGTATGACGAGATTCGTGAAGACGAATATGCACTTGAACAGTGGGCTGAGGACACGTTTTCCATTGAAGACCTTTGGGATAATGATTTGATCGACAAAGAACAGTTCTGTAGCAATATCTGGGATATGGACGGTATTGGTATGGAACTCGACATGGAGCAGCGTACTGAAAGCACTGTTTTCAATGGTGAGACTCTTTACATTGTTTTGCGTGATGGTGAGTGGCCGGATGTCGCGAATGAAAGCAAGCGTCCTGCTGTCAAGGCAAGAAAGCGTCGTGTTGAAACCAAAACCCGCAAGGTGTGTTCAATTCCATGTATTCTGAAATCCAACAGACGGAGACATTTCGAGGATGCTACGGACGAACTTTCCGATGCCGTTGATGTTATTGAAGGCAAGGACTCGTTTATTGCACGTGCTTTCAAATTTGAGGTTCGTCCGGCAAACAGCAATGGCATGATAAAGAATGGAAAGTTTGTCGGAAAGCTGTCTGCAAATCTGACGATGCGTTATGAAGGGGCTGAATGTTCTGTCTCCATTACAGATACCAAAGCGGAAATGACCGTCGATGAAATGCCGGATGTGACCACTTCACTGTATGCCGTGACCGTACAGCTTCCGACAAATCGCCGTGATGTTCAAATTGAGCGTGAAGGTGATGGTTACGTTATTCACATTGCTGCCGATTGTAATGTGGACTGCCCTGAGACAATGAAATCGTTTAGTTCCCTTTGTTACTGTCATTTCACGTTCCATGTCACGAACAAACGAACTGTCGGTAAGATGTCTGCATGGATTCTTGAGGGTGTCGATGACAGGATGAAGAAACGTGGTAGTCGTAGAGGCCGTTCATCGCTTGCAGGTCTTGTTGATTTGGATATGTTCTCTGATGGAACTTCCTACGATGACATTGACTATGCCTTAAATTCAGGTGATTTCTCTTCGCTGTTTTAAGTTTTTGTGATTGATTATTCTTGTTATGCTAAAGCCACCATGCTTCATTTATGGTGGCTTTGTTGTATCAAAAAACAAGGATACGTATGTTAGTTCCTTTCCGGGAGAGTACAAATGCTTTTAGACCGTGCAAGATGGGTGAACGAAATCAAGACACGTTTAGGGTATCCCGTCGTGAACATCGAGATAAGCGATGACGTAATAAGTCAACAATGCGATATTGCCATACGAAAAGTCGCACCTTATCTCAATTCAGTTGATGTGTTCACGGTAGGGTCTTCCACTGTTAAATTTACCGATAAACTTGTCTATGCTGTTTTGCGTGTGCATTCGCCGTCAGGTACGTATGCACAATCAAATTATCAGGCGACAACGGACATCATTCAGATGAATATGTACTATGGCAGCCTTGGTAACAGTACGGCGTTCTCGAATGGTCTTCAGCAGTCTTTACTTGCACAGACGTTATACAACAACCTTGAGGAAACCGTTGACGACATCGGGTTTCGTTTGGCAGGCGACACGCTTTACATTGATGGTCAGAAACCGCCTTATACGGTAGAGGCAATCACCGAAAAAAGCGTAGAGAACATGCCAGAAAACTATGTCAACTGGTGTTTTGAGTATTCTCTTGCGTTGACCAAACTGATACTCGGTCGTATCTATTCAAAAGTGACCATTCAGGGTTCGCCGGTCACACTGTCTTCGTCTGATCTTTTGAGTGAGGGTAACAGTGCAATAAACGAGCTGGAACAGAAGCTCGGCACCGTGTCACACAGCTTGTTTTACTGCATGAGGTAGCGTATGAAATTTAAAGAGTTCCTTGACTTTATTTACCGTGAGTTAAACGCACGCAAAATGGATTACTTCATGGACTGTGAGTATCAGTTCATCGTCTGTGAGGGAGAATCCAGTCGTGTAATTAAAAAACTCTCTCTGTCTCAAAGAGACTTTAACGCTCAGGACAAGGCATACAAGTCCTTTTTGAAATCCTTGGAAAAGACCGTTCGAGATGCACTCAATACGGGTATGTGGTCTGTGACGATGCGTGTTGCTATTGCGGACACGTTTAACGGTCGTGGCGGAAACTTAGGTTTCCTTGAGATGCAGAGTCCAAGAATGGCAGACTGGAAGGTCAGTGATTCGACAAAGAATTTCATTACGAAAGCATTGAACCAGATTGATGGCGGACGTGGAAGACGTGAGTGTGTCGTTAAAACGTTACGTGGCAAGACTTTGAACAGAACACGTAATCGTAAAGTTGAACGTACTGCGTATAATTCTGATGACATGATGCGTGCATCGTACAACCTTGTTGACCAGATTAAGTCGTATGCAAGAAAGCATCAGGGAATCAAGTTCTATCAGTGCAAGCCACGTGACATGGTGAAAGTCTATGATTACGAGCAGTCAAAGTATGTATGGATTGACTGTGTAGGGTTGGATTCGTCACATTACGGCGACCAACCTGTATTTTCAGACAGCCGTACAGGCATTGATTACACAAGGGATGATTTTAACCCTGCTGATGTGGTGAGACTGTGTGCAACATTCTCATCCATGCTTAGTGTCGGTGAAGGTCGAAACACGAAGTCCAGGACACGTTATCTGCATAAGACGTTAGAAGGTTTTAACGATGGCGATGTTGAAGAAATTTACGATACGGACGCAAATGGTAATCAGACGTTAGTTGACCGTCGTGTTTATGGTATCAGCATCATGCCTGACCCAAAAGGAAACATCCCTCTCATTGAAGAGATTAAGAGCTATGTTCGATTCCTGAAAACAGGACAAGTTCCGCGTAAAAGTAATCTTGAACCATCATCCACATCGAAGCAGCGTCTCGCCGCATTGAAAGCTCAGTATGGTGATGACTGGAAATCGCATGTAAACAGTACGGATGTTGCACAGCCAAAGGATTCTGATTCGCTTATCGTTACTGACTTCTCGAACAAGCGTGTTGCAATGGGTAATCTCAAGAAGCTGATGATTGCCGCTGTTAAGAACAATGTCATTTCTCAGGAAGAGCTTCTTGAGATTTTGCACCCTCTGAATGATAACGATACTGCGGATTCGGTTCGTATGTCGATTCTTCGTGATAATCCGGAATTGGCGGATATTCTGCCGGTTGTGTTTGGTGACATCGACACGAAAGAACTTGAGCATGGCGTAGGCTCGCACGCTCATGGAATGGACTTTGATGACCTCTTGGATGACCCTTCCAAACACGATGCGGCTGCACGTATTACCGGTGATTCTCCGAAAGACCCGGAAACAGGAAAACGTGCAAGAACAGGCGGACCTGGAAAGCGTCTTGATTGGGAACAATCTTCTTACCGTGCAATCGCTGAACAAGAAGCGAATGCATACATTTCAATGCTTACGGATGTAACCGGCGGCAAAGGCTCAACTAAGGTTGTTGGTCGTGAAGAAGCTCTGAACAAACAGGATGCGACTGACATGATTATTGCCATTCAGTCTGACTTCCAAGGCAAGGGTTCAAAAGCAACGGGACGCAATTTTGCTGATGCCTGGATGGGTGACCCGTCACGTGAGGATTACGGCTTTGATACTGAACATGCTGTTTATGGTGGTATCTCTGTGTCGTTCGGTGGTTTTGCCCGGCGTGAACCTGAGATAGGCAAGAGCGGTAAACCGTTACGTGGCGGAAAGGTAAGTTACAATGTCAGTGGTCGTGGTGCTAATGCACCTGACTGGAGTTGTTCATTAAGCATTAAAATTGCTGCTCCGTATGTCGGCAGTCTTGATGACCCACAGGCAGAGCATGACCTCATTCCGTTCTGTGTCTCTGTAAGTCTTGGACAGATGAATGGTGTTCAGAGTGTTGGTCGTAAGAAACTCGAAGAGCATATTGACCGTGTGTTCTCAGGTCTGGTCAAAACCCGTGGTCGTGCTTATGGATGTTCCCTCGTGGATAACGTGTATAATGCGACTGCTATGTGCCGTGAAGTCGATGCCGACAAACAAGTGGAAGGGCTGAAATTCCTTACCCGTTGTGCATGTGCTGCCTTCGGTGAGTGTATTGACCTTGTTGATGGAATCGACATTGACGATTCTGCAAGCATTCGTAATATGGTTAATGTGAACGTGTTCGAGAGCCGCACACGTAAATCTTTACGTAACAGTAACAGTAAAAGACGTAATGAAGCTATGGTATACAGCAGAGATGAGGATTACCCAATTCAGGAGTTGATTGAATGGGTAAACATGAATGGAGTCCCTTCCATTGAGTCAGAAATAACTGCTTCTGATGTACGTGATTTCAGAGAGCTTTGCGCAGATGGGTGGGTAAAGTTGAATGACAATTACATTCAGCAGCTTCTTCGTGACATGAGCTATATTAAGAAGCATACCACATCTCGCCGTCAGTTCCTTACTCCATCGGAGAAAAAAGAACTGCGTGATGATATGGAAGAGTTGTTCGATGCCTTTGAGCGGTTTGACGATTCCATTGTGGATGACCCCGTTGCCATCTTTATCCGTGATAATGCGAACCGTGGCGGAAATGGAAGTGAGATGCCTTACTACCTTGAGTCGAGTATTCGCAACTGCCGTAACTGGGTTCAGGATAACAAGAAAGATAATGAAGAACTGTCGTTCTATGCGACAGATATTCTTGACTGTCTTGACCAGATTGAGGATTCTTTTAATGAAAAACATTATTCCTGCGATGCTTCTCGCTTAGGGTATGGCGATGCTTCTTTTGAGATTAAAGATGATTCGTCACTTCCAAAGTATTTGGACATTCTCAAAGGTCGTGGAAAAGTGTCGATGCAGGACTTTGAAGAGATGTATGAAGAAGTTGAGCGTATAGACGGTACTGTCGAGGCTATGTTTGATTTAGACCTTGAGCAGATAGATTCACTTGAGGAATCTTTATCCATTGATTCTGACCTTGAAGGTCTGTTCAAAGATTTGCGTGATTTATGGCTAAAGGTGATTGATGCCATAGATGGATTCCCCGGACATCTTCAAAACAATTTAAGATTCTCGTGGGAAAGCGTTAATCGAAACAGCATAAGACGTAAGATGAATATCTAATCTGTGTGCAGTCCTCTTGCGTGTTTGAAGAAAAATCCCTGTGTTCTCCGTCATAGGGATTTTTCTTTATATGGTACTCAAATTTGCCCTGTACTAAAAAGTTACGTCCTTATCCTGGTGAGTACACACATAAAACAAAAATGCGTCAGAACGCAAATTAGACCCATTTACGGATGTGTTTGTTCAGGAGGTAAAAATGGCACGTAAAATCGTTGATATCCGTGATTACGATATGGGGTTGCTTCGTCGGTTTCAGTTCTTCTATCCAAACACGGTATGGGTGAATCGTGCGAGCATTTCCATCGCTGAAATCAGGGACAATAAGATTTACGAGGGGCAGGATATTTCATTTCCAGTCCTGATTCTTCGTAGAACCCAATGTCCTGTGATTTATAAAGACAACAATACGTATTCGCAGTTAAAGACAGGTGACCGAAGAACGAACATGATGTCTCCTGAGCAGATAGCCGAGCATGGATATCCTGATGACCTTACCATTGTGAACAGTTCGTATGAGCTGAAATATGACCTTGAGATTATCGCTCTTGACCGGGATAACTTTGATGAACTTGTCGTTGAGGCACAGGAAAACCTTATACGTTTTCCATATCTTACGTTCGATGCTGATGATGCTATCGTTGATGGTATGAGTGTGCATTTGCTTTTTGATGGTATACAGGATAATTCCGATTTGGACAATTTCGATGAGCACACACCATTTTATCGTGCGACCTTGTCATTGACGTTGCGTGCCTGGATATTCCGTAAATATCGCAGGTATCAGGTTGACGACATGGGTATTCACATGAAAGTTAAAGATACGGACAAATCAAAAGGTATTGTGACAGAGCTTGAGGTTCACGCACCACGTGAGGAATTTGTACCACAAGGAGGAATCGATGTTAAAACGGGTCTTAAAAAATAGAGTTTTTTGTAATGAATCAGAAGCGCAAGATGCCAAGTGGCGTCTTGATGTGGCACAGGACATCTGTCAGGCATTGAACATCGTTGACCATTTCTCTGATGGCGACAAGTGGGAAGTTATTCCACATGAATCTGACGGGTATGTTACTGTAAGGAACACTTCGGATGACGACTATATGGACGGGTTGTTCTGTGAAGTCGAAATCGACAATGTTTGGGCGAAATGTTTTGCAGCCCCAAACAGAGATGGCGGTGATTACGTTCTTATCGGTAAGGTTCGGTGGATGGCACGTGACCTTCTGGACAAGGTTACGGCTCTTGTTGGTTGCGGTGCTGAATGTTCCATTGAATCAAGGAAACGTAAAAGAAATGAATCTGACTATGATGAAGATGAGTATGAAGATGAGGAAATGTCCGATGAGGATATTGAGGCATGGATTTCTGACCTGTATGATGTGACAGTGGATGCATCACAGGAAGGTAAGATTTTCGTCCTTAAGGTAAGGCTGGATGCTCGTAAGATGCTCAAGGTTGAACTGTACAGGGATTCTTCCGGTCCTGGTACTTCCACATGGTATGCCCATTTCACGACTCCGAGATATGTTTATTCAAAAGAGTTTCATCTGAATGCAGAAGACGAAAGAGCTTATGCTGTAGAGCTTGCCATGAAGTTTGCGGACAGTAAAGATTGGTTCGCAGAAGACTTTGAAGATGACGTTGAAGACTATGATGAACAGCGTAATTTAGGCAATCATCGTTTCCGTAAGGAAGCAAGATATGGTCGTAACCGTGTACGTAAATTTGAGAGTGCTGTTTATTCACAGAAATATGCAGACAGGGCAAAAGAACTGGATGGTCTTAAAGGACAGGAACTTTTTGATGCACTCAAACCCGGAGATATTCTTCAAGGAATTTGGGGTTACAACAGAACGATTACAGACTACTTTATCGTGAAACGAAAGACCGCAAAGCGCGTTATTGTTCATCAGATTGAACGAAAGAATGGTGACCAACCGAACGATTCCTGGGGCGGTTGGTCTGTATGCCCTGTACTTCCACCGAAAGAGATGGAACGTGAAAAAGACCGCCAGGGAACTCCTGATGGTGATGCAATCAAATTGGCGGACTACCCAAAATACCTTCGCATTTACAAAGGCGATTACGGTTGGGAGAATATGGATTAGTTCTGTCTTGTATCTAACTTAAAGAATCTATGGTGCACAATAGTCAAATCATGTGCACCTTTTGCACATGATTTGGAGATTTCATTATGTACAGAAACGATAAACTTGAAATTGCTTCACAGGATTTCGTTAAGTCATTGACTAAGACACGGGCGATGGAAGACAGTCAACCTGCTGACCGTGTTTCTCTGGGTTTCGATGCTGTACTCGCACAGCTTCAGGAACTGGTTTCGACTCTGTCTGACCGTGTTGCACGTGGAGAAGCCGTAATTGACCGTGTTGAAGAGGCATTGTCCAATATCGGTATCGACTTGGATGAAGCAGAGGCAGAAGCTGAGAATGCCGAAGACGAAGACAGTGAAAACGCTTCTGATGAGGAAACAGGCGGTGAGGGTGGTGAAGAACCATCACCTGAAGAAGGCGAAGAACCTGCACCAGAGGAAGGTGAAGAAGAGCCTGAAAACAACAACTTTGATTAACAGGAGATACGGTATGCTTCGTACAGACAAACGAAACTTATTGCTTCGTAAGGAAGCATTAGGTGTCAAGTCAACAAATGTTCCTGATGTTCAGAATTTCAAGCATCTGGTGAAGCTCGCATGGAAGTTCCGTGATAAATCAGTTCAGGAGTTTTCTGACTGGTTGGAAAATAATCTCGTTGGTTTCGATGCTTATGATTATATGTATGCCATGGCTGCTTTCGGATGCCTTAACGACCAAAAACGTGTCGATGTGTGGGATGCTTTGTTCGCAGTTGTGGAACAATTATTCGGAAAGTCTTCACCGGAATATAAGTTTGCCCTTGAAACGTATTATACGGATGCTTCGCCATGTTCCAGCCGTAAAGACGTAATACAGCACTGTCTTTACGTGTACTGGCATGACACACCTGTTGCTGTTGCCATAAGGAAAATGTGCAAAGACTCAAGCTCTTACAGAGGTCAACTCACTTATGACGATGCTTACCCTGTTATTGCAGTATGTCGAGATACTAAAGTGAAAGGCAATGGTAATCTCTATTCCAGTTATGCTTCTGATATGGAAAAATGGTTTGAAGAGATGTTTGGTCAGAAGCAAGAGAGTCATTGTATTACACGTAAGCGTTCTACCGAGGCATCCATTCGGTTTGGAAGTGATTTGTGGCAGCAGACTGAACATATCGTGAACAAGGCCGTCCGGGATGTCATGTTTTCACATCCTCTTTGTAAGGATAGCCGTTTCAAGGTCACGGACATTGAAATTTATGCAGATGACGAACATTGGGTTGAAGGAAGCGGCGGAACGGTCGATTTTTGTGTTCAGTTTTTCAAGTCTGATTTGTTTGCTGTTGACATGGAAGTCTCGTTCTGTCCAAAAGGCGTTATCGACGGTGAATTTCGTTGTGATTACGAAGTGATTTTGAACGATGATTCAAAAGTTCGTGTGCGTCCATACAGAGTCGAAAAGGACTTCACTGTTGACTATAAACCAACACAGAGTTCTGCTTTTACGTACCTTTCCAATTACTTGTATGACAGCCTGAAAGAGATGATGTTTGAAGCTCTTGAGCATTTGGCTGAGGGACTCGAAATGAAAGGCATTTTGATGAACCGTTAATCTGTTGGATTTGGTTCATAAGTTCTATTTGAACCCCTAGGAAGTGAAAAGGCACTCAAATGAGTGCCTTTTTTGTATCATGTGTTGAGGTATTGCTTGACCAAGCTGTCAATTTCTTCATCGGATGCTATCACGCTTTTTATTGCATCAAAGACCTCTTCAAATTCATTACGTTTCAGAGCTGTTTTGACGGCATTCTTGAGCATTCTGTACGGGTAGGATAACAGACAGTTGTATTTCGTTTCGTTGTCTCTTATGAAGGTGTAGGTTTTCACATACCGTAAAATGTCATTGAGTTTTTCTTCGGTGTCTTGTGGTACAAGTAAATTCAAAGGCTTCGGGCGGTTTGACTTCCACGAACGCATTATTGCGTTGAACATACTGTCTGCTTCGTAAAATCGTATGTTCAGTGACCTTGACATCTCGTCACGAACACTGTGATTTACCTGTGTTGTTATCACGCTTTTTATCATCGTGAACAGCCGTGAATTATCGCTGATTCCTTTTAAGAAAAACAGACGGTTGACAGAAGGAAGACGCATGAACTCCGGTACGGTGAAAAACACATCATCCTCAACGTGGTCTTTTATATCAGTGTGTTTCTCTGTCACTGAACTTTCCATGCAGTTCTGGGCTTCGAGTGTTTTGGTCACATCATACTCCTGATGTGGAGTGGTCTGTTTGAGTGACTGTTTGAGTGATGTGAAGTCATCGTTCATATTTTTAAGGCTTGTCTCCAACGTCTCTGTTTTCTTTTTAATGCTTTCGTACTCAGTTTTCATCGACTCTACAATGTAGGGGAACTCTTTAAGCGTAATGTCTTTACTTGTCTTTTCTTTTAGGTACAGCTCGCAGAGTTTCTTGGTCACGAATGCGATGAATCTGTTTGCAACTGTTGGTGCGTATTCTATCATAAGCATGATGGAAACAGACAGGTTGTACATCGTATCTTGCATTCCGTACCGTACACACTTGTCATCGTCAAGCACTCCGCTTGTCATTATGCGGTTGGCCTTAACGAATGCAACCGTCGCATTACACAGGTCGCTTATCTGTTCGGATGTGAGCCATACAGTGCAGTTTTCAAGGTCAAAATTTTCACGTGGTATGTCGATGTTTATCTGCTTGTCGCCATATACCGTGTCAAATGTGATGAGTTCGCTTGTTTCAAAATTTTTCTTTTTCATACCTTTACCCTCTACCTATGAGTTACATGTGAGTAACAAAAAGACCAAAAAATCTTGGTCTTGTCTCTTAGTTCTATCATACTCATGTGTGTCTTTTGTTTCACAGCACCATAAGTTGAGCGTGCCATGAGATTTGCAGTCAGGAATCCATACGACAACGGTTATGCCGGTGTTCTTGTTCAACGTGTTCTGGCACAGGGTCTTCTGTGTTTTATGCAGCTGTCAAAAATGGAACTTCGTAAATCAAAATTAAGGGAGTGTGACAGTGTTTTGCGCAGCATTGCGTATGACGAGGTACGGCATGAGTTTTACTTCAAGCAGGACATTCGATTCAGACAGATGTATTACAACGACACCGTGCCGGTGCTGCGGTCGTGGGTATCGTCATTTTTGCAGTATATAACGGTTTCGCCTTTGGTTGGAAATCTCAGGAGGTTTGGGTTATGATTAAGAGCAGTAAAGACAGTCAGAAGAAAACACGTTACGAGCATCTTTCGTCCACAAAGAAAGGTTGTGTAAAGAAACTTCGTTGTGAGGGTGCTAATGAAAACAAGCGTACTACGTATGGATGCATCAATCCAGAGGACGCTGAGTATTGCGACGTACTTTATCAGGTAGGTATTTGGCCTGGTGCTGGGTATTTTCTTGATACGATGCTCGTATGGGGCGGAAAGTCCATCGAAGAAGTTCTCGAAACCGCTGTCGGGTGGTGTGAAGATAACGCTCCACACTTGCTTGTTTCCGATGAGGACGTTTACGATATTCAGGGTGATTATGTCCGTGATGCTATTCTTGACGACCCTGAAAAATTCGGCTTTACACCTGAAGATGTTGAAAGCGTCAAAGACATGAGCATGGATGAAATCTGTAACCGTATTGGCGGTGATGATGTTTGGTACGATTTGTGTGATGAAGCACTTGAGGCATACGACATTCTGTACGTTGACCCACAGCTTTACGTTCGTGGAGAAAATCTCCGTATCGAAGAGGTTGACCCTGCTGACTATCCTGATGACGGTGTTCGTCCTTAGTATGAAATAACGTTTATCTTTGAAACGATGACAAAAAGTCCGCATGGGATTCTTCCTTTACGGACTTTTTTTATTTTGAACTTTGGTGGCACGATGAAATACTGTATCGAACTGAAACGTGTTAGTGATTCTGAATGGCGTCAGTATAAGACGTATGATTCATGCATTGTTGCTCATTTCAATGCATTTAGGGGTCGTGTCTGGACAAACTTTTTGCTCTGTCTTCGTGGTGTAGACCAACGCATAGAAACACGTGTTGTACCTGTTTACGAATGACTCCTGGCACGCGTCATAAAGTCTTTTGTTTCTTTTGTTTCATAAACATAAGCATCCACCGTGTGACATTTATTATCAAAGTTTGGTGCTGACATTTACGTGCCGTATGTGCATTTAAGGTCTTCACCTGTTGTGCGCACATCGGTGCTGACCCGCACGGGCACGATTTTACGTTGTACAACGAAAAGGAGATGCTTATGAAACCTACAACGACGAGAGAGGCGGCTTACGTCCAGACATATATCAAGGACAATTCGCTTATTAAGAACGCACCTGATTTCGCCGGACTGTTCGCATGTGTCACGCCGTGGGGACCGAAGCCCAAGGCAGACTCGGATGAAATTGTTTACGAACCTGTGTTTATTCAAGATACAGATACGCTTGACCGTGTGTTTGGCGACCCACGTATTGACCCTGAAAAGTATCGTGACCTCTATGCAGTTCGTGAAATTGTACGTACCGGGTTCTCTGTTTACATCAGCAAAGTACCATCTGGTGACCCTGCTGAGTTTCTTTGTCTGTTGAATGATGCGTCAAAGAAAGACACTTCCACAGAGATAATGCGTACAGACGAAGACGGTGTGCTTCTTATTGACGGTCATACGAAACTTTCAGATATAACGAATGGAAATGGTATTCCTGTGCTTGGTTTTGAGACTGCTTTCGGTACGATTGATGAGGTCGCCAAGAAAGAACTTGATTCAACCAATACCATTTCGATGCGTCGAATGGGTGCTTTTGGTAACAACATTGCTGTAAAGGTTTCCCGTGAATCCACTATGCAGGATGGCGTCGAAACAGGAAGCATCTATACCGTACATGTCGGTGAAAAGGTTTCTGATGGTTACAAAGAGGTTGAAAATCTTGCTTCAAGTGGTGATACAGTTGCGAACGCTTTCGATTCAAATACGGTAGTGTCTGGTTCTTTTGACAAGAGTGATGAAGAGCTTTTGACTGCTATGTCTGACTGGACTGCCCTTGAGGGTGGTGTCGGTAACTATCATGGTATCTGGAAAATCGGAGACTTGGCGAAACTTCGCAATCTCTATGGAATTGATGACAGTTCACCTGCGTATGAGATTATTACGTACTGGTTCAATTCGGCTGGATGTGGTGAGTTTATTTTCGTACCGTTCCCGGCGTCCGAACCTGATATCGACATTGCAGATGCTTTCGGGAAACTCTCCGCTATGGGAGCTTCAAAGAAATCCATTATTGCCATCGACACAACCGATACTGACTGGTATTCGCAGACAGAGGTTAAGAATGCCATTGAAGACAATGATTATGTCGTGATTCTGTCGAGAGTCGCTACTGGGTCAGATACTCCGGGTGCTCTTGCACCTGTCGATATGTTTGCAACATACCCGTCAAGCGTTAAGATGGCTTCAACAAATACGAAGTTCGGGATGAACATTGCACTGGCTTGCGCAGTCAACCAAAAACGTAATCCTGTTGATGTTTCTGTAAAAACAGATGACATGCTTGGTCGTTTTCTCCCTGGTATCGTGCCATGCACGCTTTCAGGTGTTGAAGTACTGTACGATGCTACGAAATATGAAGATGCGAAGACAAACAATCTGATTACGTTTGCACCGACTGGTTCTGGTGAAACACGTCTTTATGTTGCTAACAGCCCTGTGTCGTGTACATACATGGTTGAGGGAATTGATTACAAGGTCGAGACCGTTATGGTTGACGGCGAAATCAAGACAAAAGTCACATTCCAGAAGCAGAAGAATTCTGAAGGTGATGAAATCCCTTACACAGATGGTCTTGAGGTTTCTGTTGAACATACGGCTGCGACAAAACCTTATGCTGATGTTGTTTCGAGCATCACCGATGAACTCTATTTGATGACAGCATTGATACAGCTCAAACCGAAATCTTTGGGTCTGTATGCAATGGATGTACGTCTGTATTCTCATTACGATGCAGCGAATCCTGACCAGAACGTGATTGTTTCCACACGTGTTTCCCTGGCTGAGGGGTTATCCAATGGTGCTTTCATGGAGTCTTTGAACTCTGTGTTGGGCAGCTATCTGTCGTTTAATCTTATGGAACCCTATGAGGCAGAAGGTACGGATGTTGTGGAGACTTTACGTGCTGTCGTTAAAAGCGGCCATACTTGTGGAGACCCAATCATTCTGTCACAGGGGAAAATGTCGTTCAGTGTCGGTGATTATCAGCGTGCTTTTGAAGAGTTCAAGAATCCTGCATATAACGGATGCTTTATTTCCGAGCTGTCGGCGATGGTTACCGATGCTGATGGAAACATTGTCCATCTCCCTGAAACAACGGATGAGTCTCCAAGACGTGTGTTACATTACTACCTCAAACAGATTGCTGCTGACCGTAAGGATTTGACATGCGTCTTTACAACGCCTTATGGTCTGTCGTTGGATGATGCGTGCAACTGGGTAAACAGCCTTGACCGTTATTCAGACCTGTGGGAATACGGTGTGTCAGAACCTGTGACTTATGTCGAGCAGAGTTTTTACTGTGAGATGTACTGGGATTGGGTTCGTGTGACCTGTCAGAAACTGAATAACGGTGTCATTTCAAAGACTGTACGTGTTGACATGTCGCCATGTTATCTCGTTATCATGCGTGGTCTTGCTTCATATCGTACACGAGGTACCTTCTATCCGGTTGCCGGTGAGCAGGGCGGTAAACTTCCAGATGGTGTTGCCGTTATTCGTAACCCATCGACAAAGACAGAACGAAACAAACTTATCAATCATCGAATCAATCCGATTTTCGATTTGGGCGTACTTGGTGTTCAAATTTACGGCAATGAAACCTTGAATTACAAGTACACAGATTTGAGTGCCGCCCACATCGCACGAACTCTTGTGTATATTCACCAACAGGTTGACCGTTACACGAACACACTTACTTTCTCGCTCAATGATCGCTCGCTCTGGCAGAAATGGAAACAGTATGTTTCGTCCAACATTCTTGACCCGATTTATGCTCTTGGCGGTCTTGCACAGTATTCTGTTGCAATGGGTTTTGACACGACATCGCCTGAACTTATCGCACAGCGTAAGATTAACGGTGTGATTCATTTACAGTTCGTTCCTGATGCTGAAATCTTTACTGTTGATTTCATCGTGGATTCGTCAGCAAATACAGTTGAATCTGGAGCAATCTAAATCCTTAGACACATCCTGTACGGCTATCGAAACAGACAGTAAATTCTATAATCTGTTTACTCGCCGTACAGGACGTTTACAGGGATTGTGAATTTGAAATTCTGCATAATTCATACGATATAGGAGATAAACCCATGCTTATTAAACGAGAGCATAAAAATAGTGTACAGCGTAATGTGCAGCGTATGTCGGTACGGCGTGATGAGAAGAATGAGATTTCTGACTCTCTGATTGAAGCAGAAGACCGAAAAGAGTTCGACATCCTGTGCAAAACAATGGGTGCAACAGATGAAGACCTTGCTGTCGAAGCAAGAACAAAGGACATCATTATCGGTCGTATCAGCAGTTCTCTTGAAATGAAGCGTTCGTTGATGTTTGATGTTATGAACACAACTGTTGATAAGGACAAGAAAGAAAAAGTCTTAACGTATCACATTAAAGTGTCGAAAGGCGACCTTGCTGATAGCTGCCTTAAATCCCTTGAGAAAGGTTGTTTAATTTGCATTGAGGGTGCTCTTACTGGAGACACAATGAAAGCGTCACGTATTTGCTTCCTCGGCAAACGAAAATCTGAATCGCTTCGCCTTATCAGCATGAAAATGAAGTCTGAGAAAGTGCATAAGGTTTCTTCTATCTGCAAAGCATCGGCAAATGAAGATGACCATCCGATTTACAAGGTGTCGTGTATTACTCGTGAGCATTCAGCGACACGTAAGAAGTACAGCGGTGAGTTTGACTCGCTTCAGGATGCCATGAAAGTTTGCGCACAGGCTTACAATGCAGGAGTTGATGTCTGTGTCGAATGCGGTGACCAACCTTTCGCAAAGATTTACACCAAAACGAAAGAGTTTGAAGACTTTACGGATGATTCAAGTGCCACGAGTGCTTTTCGTGAAGCTATGATGTGGTCGAAGTCGCCTGAAAGACGAAAGAAAGATGAAGAAGAAATCAGCACCCAGGTTCCTGATGTGAACTCTCTTGCGGAAATGATTCCTGACAATTCGGTTATTCCTGATGGTGATGAGATTCATTTCTCTGAATCTGATGGTAAAAGCGAATGTGATACGGACAAAGATGCCAAGAAAGAAACTGCATCGGATGTCAACCCTGACATCCTGTCGCAGGAATCGAATAACGAAGACCCGAACGACATTCGCATTTATGCTAAGAATCATCAGATGACTGTTATGACTGAAGCTCATGTAAACGGTGTCAAACTTACACGCATGTGCCCTGGTGTTTCAGGTAAGTTTAACGGACGCAACCGTCTGAAACAGTAATTAGTAGGAGGCTTATCATGGCTGACAATGTAAAATTATCGCAGTATTACGGTGCGTCTCATTTCTCAAACAGTGTCAACTGGGAACCTCAACGTGACGCACACTGGGAACTTAAAATCGACCTTCCGACAACACAGTTCCCTGATAAAATTAACAGTGCCCGTCGTTCTTTCACGAATGTCGATGAGGAAGTTATCCGACTTGCTGTTCAGTCCGTAGGTCTTCCTCAGCTTGGTGTTACACCCTCACCTGTACGTCGTGGTAATGACCAGGTGTTCTTTGCCACGAACCCGCAGATGGGAGGTAACTTCAACATCACGTGTATTGATGCCATTGGTTACGATGTTCAGAATCTTCTTCTTGACTGGTTCCGTTTGATTTACAACTTTGACGGAAACCGACTGATGGGTCTTGCAGTGAATTACAAAACAACGGCTACGTTGTTTGTGTTTGCACCAGATGCTTCTGTTATCCGTGCATGGGAAGTTTACGGTCTGTTCCCAACCTCGTTGCAGATTCCACAGATGGGTACGCAGGGCGGTTTCACGACAATCAATGCAAGTTTTTCATGTGACCGTCTTGAACGTGTGTCCATTGCCACGTCTAACTCGTAATGTGATGGAGGACAGGTTTATGGCTACTCTCTATAAGGAAACAAACCTGCTTCACTCTGATGAAGCACTTACGGATGTTTATGGTCGTGAAATCAAGCGTTCATTTTCATTGCCAAAGTACGAAAGTTTTGACCATGGTGACCGTGATGCTGATGCAGAAATTATGCAGGAATCACTGACCGTAAACAAGCCGACTGAAATCTTTGAGGATGAAGAATCACGTGAGGCTCTCGAAAACGTCATTGACGGTATTCTTACTCAGAATGGGTGTGGTAATGATGCGACACTCGATATTGTTCATCATACAGACGGTTCTGAAACATGGAATCTCAAAGCGTATGCAGATACTCTCACGTCTTCGTCTGATGGGACTGAGGATGACAGACCTGCAATGGTGATTTCGGTTGATGTGGATAACGGCGGAATCATTACGCACATCGAAGGTCAAGACGGTATTTCTGCTGTTATTAACAGTCGTATCGATTCTCAGAGCTTCTTGGATTTCGTGCGTTCACAGGTTTCAGAATATATGGAACTCGTTGGTCACATTGAAAGTGAGGTTCAGGGTGATGCTGTCGATTTGGGTGTTGGCGTTACAGCACTGACAACTAATCTGCGTGAGACTTCTCAAAATATAGCACGTGCGATTGATTCTTCTGTGCAGAGCGTATGTGCTGATTACATTATTGATTTGACAAGGGTGTATAGCTCATCCCTGTCAGAGACTTCGCTTGTTTCTTATACTGGAAATTACGCTGATAAAGACCGAATGCCGCATAAATTGACTGTGGACGTTGTACCTTACAACAATGCTCTGGCGATGGTTATTACCTCTGATGGTACTGCCGTTAAAACAGCTGAAGACATTAAGGACGCTTCTGCATTTGTTGACTGGGTCCGTGACTCTGCTTCGTATCGAATGAACGAAGGACGTAAACTTGTGTTGCGTTCTGTTCGATAATGCTTGATGCGTTTCAGAGTACGGTTCGGTTTCGTCAAGGGGATTTTCCAGTCAGGTTAATCCCCTTTTCTTTTTCGTTCATGTACCCACCAAATTTGCCCTGTACTAAAAAGTTACGACCTTACCCTAGTGAGTACACGTCTAAAACAAAAAATCGAGTACAGAGCAAATTAGACCCCTTTACGGACGTGTTCAATTTTTACATTGAGTTCTTTGGAGATTTTATACCATGCCGACAGTGACTTCTTCGACAGTGAATGCAGTGACACAGACAAATGCCGTGATGGTAACAGACAACGATGTCCGTCAGGGCATTGATGCTTTAAACACACGTCTGCAGGAGATGCAGAAGAAGTCTGACGAGAACATGGCCAAACTCTGGGGAAAGACCGCAGAGGCTTTGAATGGTGTTCTTCGCTCGATTAAAGAGACACAGAAAACGAATGACGCACTTGCGTCTGCGATGGGAGAACTTTCCAAACAGATAAGCAACAAGAACTCACAGCAATCTCAGCCTAGCACACAGACACCAAATCCCCAAACGGTACAACCTACAAGACCATTACCATCTCAGAATGGTAACGATGCGTTACCTGCAATGGCGAACTCAGGCAGGGGAAATGGAAGTAACGGCAGTAAGTATGACCAGAGTCGAACCCCTGTTGGAACACAGGCAGAGAATTTCAAACAGGCATTGGACAATTCATTACGTATGCAGCGTAATGACCGTTCTGACCAAAATACTTCCGGTCTTGGAGCAAGAGCAGATAATAAAACAGGTCAGACATCACAGGAACAGGATGCTCTTGCCTTACAGCAGACTGCTGCCAGGAATGCAGTTATTGTCGAGGTTTTAAAGAAAATACAAGGTATTTTAACCAACAGTCTGTCCAAGTTTGAGCAGTTCAATGATGAGATGCGGCGTAATTACCACATGTCACGGGATACTTCTATTGCCATTATGGACAGTACGGTTGAAGCCCGTAATTCCGTTCGTGACAGTCTTGGTGTCCATATTTCGATGGAGGAATCTGTCAAGGCAATTAAAGAACAGGTGTTGAACAATGGCGTCAATGCTGAACATTTGAATTCAACGACTAGGGATATGGTCATCGGTTTGAACAAGTTCGGTATGAAAGTTGACCAAAACACCTTGATGACTCTTGATGCCATGGACATGGACAATGAGTCACAGAAACAGATAATGGACCAGTTTATGAAGATGTCCTCAGGCGATAACACGTATCGTGCTGATGTTTCAAAGATGAATGAGGACTTCAAGTATCTGGTTGCCCTGTCACGTCAACAGGGGATGAATAATGCAGAAACCTCAAAGCTAATGAAAGAGTATGGGGAAGCAGTTCAGCAGAACATGGCTTTGGGTATTTCTCAGCAGGAAGCACAAAAGGCAGCCATGGATGACATCCGAAAAGATATTCAGGGTATCGATATGCGTGGCAAAGACCAACTGTTTAAAGACCTGTACAACATAGGTTCTCATGCAGGTGCGTCTGTCAATGAAAATATGTCCATGGCTGAAATGGTGCGTGCAATACGTAACGACATTGCAAATGGGAATACAGACGTTAAACGTGCGTTTGATGAACGTATTCAGCATGACATGCAGCAAGCAGGAATCACGGGTGACCAGAAAGCAATGGATAACGTGATGAAGCTGGACCGCATCATCAATGGAAAAGAAGGCACCATGGTTACCGACACGGAACAAGCCAAAGAAGGTTTTGAGACTCCGATGTTGGAACGGTGGAAAGATAATGTTGAGACATGGATAGGGTCGAAGTTTACAGGAGCTGTCGGCTCTATGTGGGGATTTAATGGTAAGGGTTCGACATCAGAAATAATCACCAAAGGTTTCAATGCAGTCATTGCCATACTGAACGCACAGACTATCGGTAACTTTTTAAGTAACACAAAGATTGGCAACCTTATGAAAGGAAGCGCCGGAAAGTTCGGTAATCTTTTAAAGGGCGGCGTGACCAAACTCGGCAGCGGTCTGTTAAAAGTGGCTGGACCTCTCGCTATTATCGTTGGTTTGGTAACAACGATTGTGGAGTTGGTCAAAGGAATAAAAGAGTCGAACGAGACAGAAGCAGACAGAAAGGCAAAACAGGAAGAGCTTGACCGTGTTACAAAGGAACTTAAAGATAATCGTCAACGAGCTTCGATGGCTCAAGTCGAGGGAGACGCTTCGTCACAAAAAGTCTATGGAAACCGTGCCGCCTCTCTTGCTACACAACAGCAACAGATTGCAGGTGAATTGATTGAAGCACGCTATCAGGAAAATGTCGCTAAGTACGGCACTGTCGGAACAGCCGTTGGTGCAGTTGGTGGTGGTGTTGCAGCAGGAATTGCATCTGGCGGAAACCCTGTTGCCATCGGTGCAGGAATAACAGGCGGTGCACTCGCAGGTAAAGCCGGTGGTGGTGCTCTGGCAGGAGCGTTGTCTGACAAGAATACAGCTTCAACACGTGCTGATGTTATTGCGGCAGCCAATGCAGGTCAGGTGTATTACAATTCAAACGGAAACATTATTGACAAGGACACAGTAACACATGTCGGAGAGGGCGGAAATGTAGAGGTCATTTTACCTGCGAACAATCCTGAACGTGTTAAATACCTTGCAGGTGAGATGTCAAAACGTGCAGATGTGTCCGAAGAGGTTCGTGATTCATTCAATTCGATGGCAGATAGTTTGTCTTCAAATGAAAGAAAAGTTTCGACCGACGAAACTAACGGAGAGCTTTCTGATGGGGCAAAGTCTGTGATTGAACGTCTGCTTAGGTTCGCTTCATCGAATGCGGGTAAGAAATATGAATTACATGGAAAAAAAGACCCTCGTGACGGTCACGTGTGGGACGGATTTGTCTGTAATCAGTTAGTGTCCAATGCTTTTAAATCCATTGGCCGGAATGATTTGTTCAGTCGGTTTTCTTATGGCGTCTCGTCCATTGTGTTTGGTTACGATGTCAAAGAAAAGCGTGACAAAAAAGGAAATGTAACGCGTCCTGCAGGACATGTGAAAGGATTGCTTGAGGATGATGACTGGGTGAGCGTCGGGTATGACGACATCAAACCAGGTATGATTGTCTTTACCGGCGTCAAGGAGAAACCCGGTCATGTCGGAATTGCATCCGGTGATGGGAAATACTGGAATGCCTCCGGCAGTGCGGGGGATTACAGCACACCTGAAGTGTTTCTTTCCACAAGAACCAAAAACACCGGCGTTGTGAACAACCAAATTCCAAGAAAGAACTTTAAGTATGCAGGATACTTTAAATCGCTCTATGGAAACTATGCAAAAGCGTTGGACTTTGTTCCGAGCGGCGTTGCCAGTGAGACAGATTCCATCGGTGACGAAATCGTCACTTCACAGCTTCCGCCTGTTAAGTCTTCTCCTGTAGTGTCCTCTGGTGGAAGTAACGAAAGTGGGTTAAATTCGTTGGGTTTGTTCGACATGATATCCTCGTTCGATATGTTGGAAAACAAATACAGGCATCAAAGTCGAAATGGTGTCTTAAAGGATGCTCTTGTCCGTGGTATTTTAAACAGCAAAGCGGGTTCATTGTTTACGAATCCAATGATGAGAAAATTGCTTGGTAAAAACTTTGTCGATGTTACGCAGGATGGTGAAATTGCAACTTTGAATCCGTTACGAACATTCCGTGTAAGAGACGGAATGCCTACAGCATTCGGTTCTCTTGAAGAGGGATTTGAGGATTACATCAAATCCATAGAACATAATTACGCATCGTTAAAGGAATTGACTGCACGGCAGCAGTTGAATTATCTGATGGAACAATCCATTATTAACAAGAATGAGGCTGAGTCTATTGCCGTTACTGAATCCATGCAGGAACTTGCACGGGAAGTAAAGGAATTGACCAAGGAAGTTAAAGAACAAAACCGAACAAGCCGTACAAATGAATTACGAAATGCAGCTCTGCCTTTACGACCGGCGGTCGGTTTTGGAGTTTAGTTCTTGGAACATTTCGTAGTCGTCATCAAAAATTTTTGTGGTTTGTACAAGGGTAATTGTCCAGTAGCCTGTTTTCTAACAAATCTTAACTTTTTTTAACTTTTACACTTGATTTCCTTTGCAATGTGACTATACTCCATACTCAAGGAGGCGGCTTATGCCGATAGTCTTATGTACGTACCTAGTCGTAAGGCTTGCCTTGAGTTGGGAGTTCATGCAAACACACTGCGGAGATGGGCAGATGAAGGAAAAATTCGATACATCAGGACAGCCGGGGGTAAACGCCTCTATGACTGTTCAAGCATCGAACAAAGCAGTAGTACGAAAAAGAACTACTGCTACTGCCGCGTCTCATCGTCAAAGCAAAAGGACGACCTCGAAAGGCAAGTCAGTTTCATGTCAGAAAGATACCCAGACCACACCATTCTCAAAGATGTTGGGTCTGGTCTCAATTTCAAAAGAAAACAACTTCTCTTCTTGCTTGAAGAATGTGCAATGGGAAGGGTTGGAGAAGTTGTCGTTGCCTACCGAGACAGACTTTGCAGATTTGGATTTGAACTGCTTGAATGGTTCTTCTCTCAAAACTCTGTCAAACTCATGGTTCTCGAACAACAAGAATTATCGCCTCAACAGGAGCTTGTTGCAGACCTCATCTCAGTTATCACGGACTTTTCAAGTAGAGTTCACGGACTCAGAAAATACCGTACAGCGGTCAAGGAAGATACGAGTTTACCCAACGCAGGAACAGAAGAAGATTCTGAGTAACTGGTTTGGTGCTTCGAGATTCGCTTATAACAAGACCGTTGAATTTCTTAAACAGCCAGACACAAAAGCTCAATGGAAGTCTGTCAAGACGAACTTGTTGCATGAAATGCCTGAATGGGCAAAAGAAGTTCCGTACCAAATTAAGTCTGTTGCGATACGTGACTGCTGTCAGGCAGTGTCGAATGCTAAAAAGAAATTCAAACAGACGGGCAAGTTTCAGGAAGTGAAATTCCGTTCAAAGAAACGAGGTGATAACAACCTGTTCATTCCACAAAGTGCTGTTTCAGAGAATGGTGTGTACCACACTATTCTTGGTAAACTGAAAACGGCAGAGCCTTTGTGGAAACCTGTACATGACTGCCGTGTGGTTTTACAGAACGGACGTTATTTCGTCATAATACCTATTGATGTTGCGGTTAAAAGACCTGAGAACCAAAGGCTTTCTGCCTGTGCATTGGACTGTGGTGTTAGGACGTTCCAGACTGTTTTCTCAAAAGAGCTGATTTTGAAAGTCGGTGAGCATGATTTTCAACGAATCTTCCGATATTGCTATGCTTTGGACAAGTTGATTTCTCGTAAGAAAAAAGAGCGAAGCAATAAGTTTAATAAAGCAATGCAGAGAATCCGTTGGAGAGTTCGTGACCTCATTGACGAAATCCACAACAAACTCGCTATTGCACTGTGTCGAATGTTTGAGGTTATTTATATCCCGACATTCGAGACGCATGACATGGTTTCAAAATTGAAACACAAAACATCCAGAGCAATGCTTGGATGGGCACATTATCGTTTCAAGATGAAGCTCAAAGCAAAAGCAGAAGAGTATTCCTGCAAAGTGGTTGATTGTACAGAACAGTACACGTCAAAGACTTGTGGAAATTGTGGATTGGAGAATCAAATAGGTGGAAACGAAGTCTGGACGTGCAAGCATTGTGGTTGTATGCATGACAGAGATATAAACGGAGCAAGAAATATCCTGCTAAAGCAGATATTTCTTGCGATGAGAGATTCCTCCACGTCTTGTTTGGCGTGATTTAATAGTAGCTATTGGTAACAATGGCGAATGAAAATGGATCGGAGTGCCGTTATGAGCATTGGTATTAGCATGAAAGCATTGAAAAAGATTCTTTTTGTCCAGAGTCTTGAACAGGAAGCTCGCCTTGGAACTTCCAATGTCGTTCCTTCCGCAGAGTCTTTTGCAGACGACATCAAAGACTTTGAACTGGCAAGTGGAGATGGTACGGCAACAAAGCACCTTCGTGTTGGTCGTGTTTGTCCGGGTAATGCAGAGGTAATGATTCTTCCGTATCTGAAAGAGACTTTTGGCGATGATACCGTAAGTCTCGGTCACAAAATAGATGTGATGTCAAAGTTTAGCTACACGGATAAGAATGGAAAGGTTTATTATCGTGTTCGACTTGACACCACACAGGTGAAGAAACTTGATGGCGATGCACATGGACGCAATTTCCTGGAACGCTCTCCTGTATCGAAATGGGTATGGACAAGCAGCTTGCTTCCTGTTCCGTCAGAAGAAGTGGTCGAGAGTCAGGACATTGTGCATGACCCGCATACTCAGTACGTGGTCAAGAGCGGTCATGTTTTGGTTCTTCATCCAACACTGGATTCCGAAATCGGTGAAACTCATACATTGATTGAAGGCACTCGATGTGCGGTTTCAAAAGAGAAAAAGAATCCTGAGTTGCTCGGTGACTCACCGTTGTTCTGTACCGTTATGGTCGATGGTGTGGAATACAATGTCGAAGGAAGACTCTTTGACGATGCAACTGAAATCGTCCGTATCGGTCTTGCTCTGGCAATCCTTACAGATGAAGACACTGGCGAAAAGAGCATTCTTCCTGTCAACCTTCGCAGCTCGTTTATGGATAATGGCGTTAAGAAATACATCTGTCAGTATCCTGTTGATGCCAATGGCGAGCCGACTCTTGCAGGGTACAACAAGATTGGCACACCAGAGGTTCAAATCGCAACTCTGGTTGTTCCTGAAAGCGACCTTGCGATGCCTGTTGCTGACTTTGAGGCTGATGATTCGGATAAACCTCGTGGTCTTGTTATGGGCGATTCCGACCTCAATGAAGATGGTGAAATCGGAGACCTCGCTATTCGTCTCAAAGCATTCGGTCATGGTGATGATGTCTATTACGAGTGCCTGTCTTACAATGAAGACAGAGACGGAAACCTCATTATCGTTCCTGAACGTCCTGCGGACAATGAAGACTTCATTGATGGTGCTTACTTCGTCAAGGCAAGCGACATTCTTTCTTCGCATGAGATTATTGACTGGCTTGGTGGCGACAAACGTGCAGAGGGTATCGGACTTGGAACTGCAGAAGAGCAGGCTGCCGCATTCAACGCATCTCTCGAACATGGTGGCTTGAAGAAATACTATGAGAAATATCCTGAAGAGGATATTTGGGATACCGTAAATAATGCACCTGGTAACTGGAACAATGTTGGCTGCACCTTTACGTCTTATGACATGGACGGAAACAAACTTGCCGATGGTAAAGCCGCCAAGGTTTGGGAAGATGGTAATGGTACAGACACGTTCATCAAAGTACGTGTTGTCGAAAACAGTGTTGCTGAATGGATTGGTCGTACCTTCTATGTCCAGGGCGATGCGACGGTAGGCGATACCATGTATGAGCTGTTTGCAGATAAGGACCTCACAGAACCTGTAAATGTCAAAGTCCAGATTCACGAGAAAGTTCTTGTGAATGCTGAACATAATATCCTTGGTGCTATCTATGCCGGTGGCGCACAGTATCCGTGGATTGTTTTGAATTTCGATGAGGATGTCAATGCACGTGTACAGCTCACGTACAAAAATCCTGAGAATGATGAGTCAGTCACAGTGTCCCCGTGGGGAGATAAGGTGTTCCATAAAGGGTTTGGATGTTCTTCACTTCCGCGTGAGTTTAGTGGCATAATCACGGCCACGAACTATCGTTCAGATATCAAGGATGGTTCTATCATCACACCGAGCAACTTCGTTCCTGAGAACCTTACGGTCGAACTTCTTAGAGATTAGTTCTCTATGTTAGTTTGTTGACACATCTGAAAGAGCTCATGGACATTGTTCTGTGAGCTCTTTTTCTATATTATCAAAACAGTTGTACTCACAGGGGCATAATAGGATTTATCGTTATGAAGACAGATTTTAATTATGCGAACTTGCGTTCCCCTGTTGTATGGCTTCTTTTTTTATGGCAGTTGCCACAAGTACTTGCCGCATTGTTTGTTCTCATCGTGCTTCACGATATAGAACCTTGGAAAAACAAACATACAGGCATGACTGTTTGGTGCATCAAGCATAAGTGGCTTACGTGTTGGTCATTGGGGCCTTTCATTTTCACATACAAAGATGCACAAGAGGACACGTGCCGACATGAGTCTGGTCACAGTGTTCAGTCTTTGTTTTTGGGTCCTCTTTATTTGTTTGTGGTAGCGATTCCATCAGTCATTCTCTACTGGAGAAGACGTAAAGGGAATTACAGCATAATCTGGTACTACTGTCATTTCCCGGAGAACTGGGCTAATACGTTGGGCGGTGTTTCCATTGCGACCGAAGAACATGGCAGCATCAGCCGAACGCAAATTTGAAGGTTTCGACCATGATGAGCGAGGTGTTCATGTCAACCGGAAGTCTTTACGATTCCGGTTGTTTTGTCAAGATGCTTCTAATCCGTTTCTTTGCGACCTCAAAGTAATGTTCATCTTTTTCGATGCCTATGAAATCCCTGTCCAGGTTTACGCAGGCGATGCCGGTTGTTCCGCTTCCCATACAGTTGTCAAGAACGGCCATACCTTCTTGTGTGTACGTCTTAATCAGGTATTCACAGAGAGCAACCGGTTTCTGTGTCGGATGAAGTTGGTCCTGTCGCCGCCATTTCTGCTGAAATCTGAGTATCGTCGTTGGATAACGAAATCCATCATTTGTGCTTTCAACCTCACGGCGATTGAATCCGATTCCATGATTGTTTACATCACATTCGCTTATCTTATGTGTTCGATGGTATGGTTCGCCTGATTCCATGATGGGATAATACTGCGTCCGTTTACCGTTCAAACTGAATACGCTTATCGTCTCATGCTTGCAGACTGGGCGGTACTTAGCCGTGAACGCAGACCCGGATTTCGATTTCTCCCATACCCAGTCATATTTGAACTCTTTCAGATTGGACATTCTCAATGCACTGCTGAATGGTTCAGCACCAAACAGGCATATTGCACAATTAGGCTTTATGATGCGGCGATATTGCGTCCACAATGCATCGAACGGAATAGGAGTGTCCCATTTGCATGAGGTTGTTCCGTAAGGCAGGTCGCACAGAATCATGTCGATTGAACGGTCTGGAATCTGCTTCATTATGTTCAGACAATCGCCGTTAAAAAGCTGCATCATATTTTCCTTAGTCAGTCGTGGTGCTGTGAAAGTTTCATCCAGTCTATGGTGCTATAACACTTACGCACTATTATGGTGATAGTGCATTGAGTAAGGAGAGAGGAAATGAGGACTTTGGAGAGAATTGAAACAGCAGTTTTAATGGAGGACTTTGATGGTGGGAATCTGTGTGATGCGATTGATTTACGTACCGACGTTTTTGTTTCTCGGTGTGGTTCTGAAGTTACGTTACAGTTTGAAATCACACAGGGCAACCTTGTTGATTTGGCAGACAAGATTCAGAACATTTCACGTCCGTGTAAATGCGAGAACTGTGAAAAAGCGTGCATGAATCCGAAACGTTGTCGGTTTTACTTCTCTGATAGATTTATTGAATGTTATGTGTCACATGTAATATGCGAGTTTTCAGAGAATGGTGAGTGTGCTTCGTTCACAATAACAGGAATAGTAGGACTTACTTTATGAAAGAATATGACATTCAAGTGCCTTGCATGATGTACGACAACATAACCTATTGGAGAGTGTAGGATGTCTCTTGAGCAATTCAAATGTCTCAGAGGTATGGCATTTATTATGGGTGTAATACCTCTAAATCACCCGTAACGAATGCCATGCTAATGAGAACAGACTAAGTTCTTTATTGAACTACGCATCAACTTTAAGAAACGTTTGAATGCCTCCCCAGTTCATTCAATTCTGTTGATGCCTTGTCGAGGGGAAGTCGTATCGCCCTTACGGGAGGTACGCACTACACCAACTTTCATGTTGGTGGCTTATAGCGAAAATTAGCAACATGATAACCTAAAAAGCCAGGCACTTTCTGAACAAATTTGGTGTGCGAACAGTTGTCGTTGAGGTTACAAAGGAAATCACGGTGAAGAAAACTATCTGTGTCCATAACAGGTATGAACCAAATAATGACGTTGATAATGGAGAGTGACAATGGAAATCACATGGCATGACGGTAAACAGACACCAAACGACGAAACCGGCAGCTACATTATTCTGACGAATAAGGGCAACATCGCCGAGGCAGAATGGAGAAACAATCATTGGTATCAGTATCGTTGGAGTTCGCAGTATGAACCACATGAGGTAAAAGCATGGTGTCGTCTGGACGATGTAAAAGAGACGTATACTCCAGCTAATGTACGATACAGCAGGCAGACTGTGTTTTGTGTTAAATTTGAAAAAGACGGGTTGGACAATTCGGTTATTTACGATGTGTCTTCCGTACAAGGAACTGGTCAAACTTTCAAATCATACGGTCACACGTTCAGTTTTGTGAAGTTCAAAGCTATCTGTGAGCATGATTCTCAGTTGGAGAAGTGGTTTTATGATTACCACGACAAACCTAAGGACAACGTAGGAACGGCACGTTTATTTGCAATCAATGGAGAAACCGGCGAAACCGTTCGGACGTATAATTTACAGGACGTGTACCCCGCAAACTGTAAGAGGTTCGATTGTTGCGATGGTGAGTATTTATCAGTCGAGTTCAATGGTTTGTTTCCGCATGACATGGTAACTGAATCCGTATGAGCTTTGTCGTGGTGCTGTGCATCATCTGAGCAGTTAAACGTGCTATACATGTGTTTGTCGTTAGGTCGTTTCGTCATAAGGAGACAAACACATGGCTACATTCACAAGCAAAAAAGAAATTGTCACGAAACTCAAAACACAAATTTCCGAGAAGGATGAAACTGCGATTCATGCACTGTTATTCGTTTATGCGTATCAGGAAGCATCGGAGCAGGACAATTCTGTTACGTCGTTTAATAATGGCGTAGGATTTAATAAGCATGATGCAGAGTTCTGTACCAGTCTTGTGAACCAATATAACGAACGCGGTTCGTTTTCACGCAAGCAGCTTGAATGCATCAAGCGTGTGATGCAGAAGTATGCCGGTCAAATCGTCGAAATAAAACTTGGAAATGGCGACATAGTGAAGAATGGTCGTGTTTACACATGGACTGCAAATGGAGTAAACTATGAGACAGCTATCCCCGCTTGAATACAGACGTTTTATCGTATGGACGTTTCCGACAGTCATCGACATGCTTTCCGTTCTTGATAACCGATGGGTTGCTGTTGAACATGACACTTATTCTGAACGCATTACATCGAGAGTGGAGAAACGTAAAGGCAAGGACGTGACGTGTTATGGCGTAAAACCGTTAGACAAACGTGTATTTCTCGAAGCAATCGACAAGGACGGTTTTATTCCGTTCATCGGTCATCTCATTCAAACGTTATATGAGCTTACGCCAGAAAATACAGATTCAACTGAACTGTATAGTGATGCACATGAAGCGATTTCGGCTCTTCCTGATGCACCTGATTTGCCAGAATCAAGCGACCCAGATGAAATTTCTCGATGCATAAGTGCTATGCGTTATGTCCTCGGCATGGGGTTTGGCAATCTTGAAAAGTTCAACAAGATTTGCGTTTACCTTGCAAAGGTTTCGATTGAGATGCTTTTTTGGTATCTTTACCCTTCACAGACGCTTTCTTATGGCAAAGTTGTCGATAACGATGAATCACACTGACAGATTAAAGGATAACAATGATGCTTATTAAGAAACAAAGGGCATACAGAAGCAGACGACGTGCTTTTGAGATGGCACTGGACAAAGCAAAGTTTCAGGCTGTTGTGTCAGATCATTCCGAACAAGTGTTGCAGAGCTGGTGTCTGATGGAATATTGCCGTTGTTATCGTCACGATCTCGCAGACACCTATGAGCATTGGCGTACAGAGCTTGAGACACAGCTCAACACCATTGCACGAAAACTCGTAAAGGGCGACAAGCTCAAATGGACGAAACAGGTGATGATTGACGAGGAAGAGTTTGATCGTGTAGAGAATGTGTTTAATGCTTGTCGCGTCAAATTCAGACATGAAAACAGAGATGGCTTAGGAATTACAGACAAGGAACAGCATACGGTTTGCATTCATTGTGCTGATGAAATATACGACATCATAGAGTGCATGGCATCACAAGACATCACCATTTACACTGACAGGCGGTTTCCACCTATGGAAACACTTGCATAACCAATCAACAAAACCGAAATTAGGATTAAAGCAATGAGTATGCAGAAATTTAAGTCACAGTGTACACAGTTTATGACTTTGCGTACACTGTGGGAGTGTTCGTTGTGAAGACAATTATAGAGACATGTGAGAGGTGAACCATGGGATTAGACGCATATTTCTATATAAAACCCAGATTTCCGAAAGCATCAGAACCGGTCACACCTGAATTGTTGACAGAAACTTTAAAGAGCTCTGGTGTTAGATACGAACTTGAACGTCTTAAAGTGTGGGCTGAGAAGAATGAAGTTGAGTTCGAGCACGCTCTGTGCAATGCTCTGTCTCAGTTTAATGCTTCATGTGACGCTACAGAGACGTTCGGTTCGGAAGCTCTTTACTTTCGCAAGTTCCATTTCCTTTTGGAGTTCTTTGGGTACGATGACGATTATTATGCAAAAGATATGGTCATCACCAGAGCCAAATGTGAGGAACTTTTCGACCGTGCTAAAAAATGCCTGAATGATGTAGAGAATTACCTAAAGAAGCAGAAAAGCTGTGTTCTTGGGTATGATGATTTCGGCGTTTTGATTTCATACACGGTGACCGCAAACGAAAAAACAAAAAATCGTATTCATGGTATGGTCAACCAAATAACAAACAAAGCATTTCCTTGCAGGTGTTCGGACTCATATTTCGACCATGTGTCGGAACTGCTCACAGGAATACGTTCCATACTGAGAGATATTGACTGGGATACGGAATGCGTTGTGTTCAATGCAGACTGGTGATTACAGGACAAGGAACCAACATGACAAAGAAAAAAACTGACTTTAGAGATACGTGGGTTTACACGGGTTATTCCTTAAAACCAGAGCAGTTGGCTGCGTTGGACAAGCTGAGAAAGATGAAGTCTGCCGTCATTGCCCTTGCTTGTGGGATGGGTAAAACTTTGGTTTCTTTGCATTATGCAATGGAGCTTTGTGAACGAGGCGTCGATGGGTACAAAGCTCCTGTTCGGTGTATCTTTGCAGTGCCGAAAGCCGCTTCCATTGCGTATGAACGTGAGTGCGTTACAAAGTTAGGCAAGCCGTATCTTTTGCTTACGGTAAAAAACAAAGATGCCACATGGGAACAGGTTATGAACCATGAAATCATAATCGTGGAACACACCTATCTGAAACAGATTGTTCCGGCTTTGTTACGAATTACCGAAACCTTCCCTACGTACCTGTTTATCGACGAAGCACACTGCCTTCAGAACGACAAAAGCGAACTGTCAAAGTCGTTATGGTCTGTACGTCAGAAATGTCTTGGTGTGTATTGCCTCACCGGTACTCCGCTCGTAAACAGCATTGAGGGACTTTACAATCTGTACCACTTCACGTTTCCTCGTGTGTTCACTTCATGGTTCGCATTTCGTGACCGTTATTGTGTGACAAAAGACCGTGAGATTTACATGCGTAAAAAGGGTCAGGCGTTCAATCCGTATCAGCAAAAACGCATCATCAAGGAAATCATCGGCTACCAGAATATGGAAGAGCTGAACAAGTACATCGACATGCTAACGATAAAAGGCGCAAAGCATTATGATGTCGAATATTCATTCCTGAAAACCACATTGGATGACGAACTTACGGATGCCTATGTGAGTGCTGCACAGGGTCTCCTGGTGACCAAGGATGAAAAGGACTGGGGAGCAAGACTTCACGATTTGCAGCGTGTCGTTGATGGAAATCCGATAACGGATGAGGAAGGAAATACGGTATCGCTCCAGGAAGGTTTCGTCTCAAACAAATTCCGACTGATGGCAGATACGTTAAAGTCGGTTATGGACCGAAACGAAGCGTGTTTGATTTATGTTGAGTATTTGGAAACTGTTGATCTTGTACGTTCATATATTGAACAACATAAGGATGAATTTGGTGTCAATAGAGTGCATATTCTTTCCGGAGAAATTCCAGAAAAGACGCGTGCAGAGATTGAGGTCATCATGCAGCCGCGTGATGTCGTCATTATGACTTCGTCTGGAACAGCCTCGCGTAATCTTCAAAAAGCAAACAACATCATCATGTTCAACACGTCATTCAGTGTCCAGAACGTTATTCAGACAGTTGGCCGGATATGTCGAGTTGATTCAGCATACGATCAACAGCATGTTTATCTGCTTGAAGTTGAAGGAACCATTGACTCTTATAAAATCATGCTTTTCAAGGATCACCTAGCTCTTATTGATCGCCTCATGGGTGAAGAATGTCGCTCTTCTGTAACTTGTGATTATGTCGAGATCGACCGTAGCCGGATGGACTACATTAAGAAGTCTCTGCTATGGCAGAAAGGACTTGGAAAGACGATAAAAAGTCGTGGTAAAAACGGGAATAAAGCCTCAACTAAAGCAAAGAAAGAAGCAGTCGAAAACACAGAAAACATAAAAGGAGGAAAAGGTCTTATAGGTTCGTATAACGATTTTCTTAACGGAAACTGGTCGTTGTCTTAATTATTGGTTTTTCTTGTATGCCTCCCGGTCATTCGATACGGGTCTTGTATGTGAGACACTTAAACCTCCATTAGATGTCTCAGAGGTATAGCATTTCTATTGGTGTGATACTTAACAAGTATGACCTGACCAACTACCGCTGTCTCAGAGGTATGGCATTTATTATGGGTGTAATACCTCTAAAACACCCGTAGTAAATGTCATACTGAAGGGAACAGACTAAGTTCTTTACTGAACTATGCATCAACTTTAAAAAGAAACGTTCTGATACCTCCCCAGTCAGTTCAATTCTGTTGATGCCTTGTCGAGAGGAAGCCGCACTGTCGTAAATGATACTGCGCATCACATCGGCTCTCATGCTGATGGCTTATAGCAATAAATATCAACATGATAACCCTTGAGGTTATCAAAGATGTGTAGGTGTTGCGTTACCATACTAACGCAACCTTTTGTTTCCTTTGGGAAGGGCAGACTGCACATCTCAAAGGAAATCTTTTTGTCTTATGTCTTCATCTGACTTATTCATTGAGGCTTGCGATGATTTTGTTCAGTAAAAATAAATCCAATATGACAACTGCAAACAGAACTTTCACAGAAGCACGTGGAGACGGTGGTTCTGAAAGTACATTAGAACTCAACAAACTGTCGTTGAAAAGCAAGTCATTCTATCGCAGGACTAAACCATGCATTGAAGAGAGCCGTTTAAAGACCGTAGAAAAGCTATTTCGTGAGGGTCTTTGTGATGTCGCAAAACAGCAAGGTCAGATTTACGTTGAATTTCCTGCCAGTGCGGGTGAAAGTCTGAAAGGTTTTGAGGCAAAAACAGCGAATGGTCAAACCCGTTTGATTTCAACGCAAACCAATCCAGTAAAGTTTGTTGGCGGCGACAGCAATACGTTCTACGACATGATTAACAGAGACGCTTTTGATGACAGCGTGATTGTGGTCGGTACCGCATGTTATGACTCGAAAGGTTACGCTGAGGGTGCGACAATTTACTTGTTACAGATATTGGAAGTTGCCTCTGTAAATCAGGTGGATGACAACAAACCTGATGAAGAACCTAAACAAGCTCAACAAACACAGAGCACCCAGGATGATGCTCTTGCAGCTCAGGCACAAGCAAGTAAAGGTTCGGATAACGCAACCGCAAATACAGGTAATACAGGTGAAGACGGTAAAAAGGAATCGTTTGTTCGCAGGGACAAGAACGGAAATATGATTCCTTTTAAGATTTTGCGTGCTTATGAGGCTGATGGCGATAATCAGAGTGCGAACTCAAATACGTCAGAAACTGAAAGCGACTCGAAGTCCTTACTTGAGATGTTTGAAGAAGCCGCTCCTCTGTTCCTAAAAGGACAGTTTACGCAGGGAATGACTGCGTTGTCAGGCTCTAACTACCAGGCAAAACTCGTTGCATCCATGTCTGCTGTCCGTACAGATAAATTACCATGGCTTGGCAGGTGCACATTCTCTGTTGGAACCAACCAGACGACTGATGGTATTCCATGCATTAACATGGTTATTATTCCATGGAACCATGAGTCCCAGTCAAGTAAAGACGATGCATGGAGTGCATTAAGACCGTTAGCCAATGCAGCCGAATTAGATGACTCTCTTGCCAAGTCCATCGGTAAATCAATGAATGACAATGCAGGTGGTTCTGGTACACAGCAGGCAACCCAACAAACGACACAGGGTACGACAGGAAATGCTTTGCTTGATGCCGCAACCGCAAATGGTCAGGATGTCGTTGCAAAGGCACAGCCACCTGCGAATCAGATACAAGCACAGCAGCAGATGGGTCATAGTCCTGAAACTGAAGACCCGTCACAGGTTCGTACACAATTACAACAGATGCAGACTTCGGACAAAGCATCGTATGCTAAAGTTCTTGTGAACCAGATTAAAAGCATTTTTGGCAACTCTGCAGGTACGGACAACATGACTTCTTATCGTGTTTTTGAGAAATGGCGTGATGTCATCTTTAGTACTGATGCCGACGTGTGTAAAAAGAATGGTCTTCAGCAAATGAAGTCTCAGAGTGACATTGTGGCAAAGTACACGAGTTTCCGAACGTCCACGAATGCTTCTGCATTCGTTCTGTATTAAGCAACACAACTTTGGAACATATAGGTAACTGAAATGAACGTAATAAAAAGCATTTATATGGTGTTCACTATCCTTGTTTGCGCTGTACTTCTTGCTTTGTTCTACGGAAACGATACGACGCAAGCACAACCTTTACCTCAAGAAACCTCAACAGTTTCAGATATGGTAGAATCTCATACTTCAGTGATGAACTCTTCCACTGTTGCAGAGAAACAAGATTCGCTAAAGAATGGTACTTTGTATTCTGCTTTCAACAAATGAAAAAGTAAGCAGTAGCATTCTTATGGCTGTTAAAAGCCAGTTACTGTTACTGCAAAGAGCTTCACAGAACATCAAGACACGAAGCAATCTCTGGAGGTATGAACTCAGTTCCACCATGCATCCATTCATCCTGACACATATAGAATGAGTCTATAAGAAGTGCTTTGTAACGCATCATGTCTGTGTTGTAAATGTCGAAGAACTGTTCAAGTTTTCGCAGATTAGGGTCTTGTGACCCGCGTCTCATACGAATCAGCCAGTCTTCCCATGATTTGGTGAAATAATGGTTAATCCATACGTTGCCTGTGTCTAATTCCTGTGCATGTGGCTTGCTCGGCTGTATCTGGTCTTCTCTCATTGCACGCTGGATGCAGAAGAACTTGTACGGTCTTGAAACATTGACGACCGATTTACACAGCATATCGTGTTCTCTGTATTCCCAGTGTTTGTATGCTTGTACGGTAGGTACGTTTGGAGCATAGATGTGACCGTCTGCATTGAAGTTTCGCAATACGATGTATGAAAACCAATCGCCGGTTTCACGGGCTTTTGTGTTCAAGTCGAACATCCAGTTGTTGAGTGTGTACCCATCTTTAAACATCAGGAACTCATCCGTGTCAAGAAACACACACCATTCGTCTTTATGTGGCTGTACCAATCCAGTAGAGAAGAACCTGTTGTACATCCATACCTGACGCCACGGGGTGTAATTTTTCGGCTCATCGATGATTCCGAAGTCTTCCATGCGGTGAAGCGATAACGTCTTCGTCTGTATGTATTTGTCAAGAAGCTCACGATGGCTTGAAGAGTTGAAATCTTCGACCACGTATATGTGGTCGAAGCCTAGGTTCAGATGGTGTTCAAGCCATTCTGGCAGGTAGCGGTGTTCGTCTTTGACGTTAATCAGTATGGAACGGTACATGGTATTTAGGTGTCTTCGATTCGGTTTCTGATGTTCCGAGCGATGATCCAAACCTGAGCAACGATGTTGTCCATGCTGTAGAGGGCATCCATCTCGGAATGTCTGGCGTTATAGCGTGCAAGAGCTTCTTGCAGCTCACTAGACAGTTTGATTATTTTCTCAAGGGATTCGAGGTCTTTTTCTTTCTTTGTTTTTTCGTTCATCGTCTGTCTCCTTATCTGATGTGATGACCGTTTACATCTGCACATTATCACGGATTTCATTTTCTTCAGGTGACAGCACCATGCAGAAATTTTGCGTCTCAAATTTTGAGGATTTTGGTATAATATCTATGTAGTAGATACTCTGTGGACGGGAGATATGCATAATGGCTAAGAAAAAAGACAAAGAACAGAAAACATCGACGAAAGCTGTCAGACAGGTCAAACAGGTTAAACCAACTGAACAGGTGGATGACGTATGGTCGCTTGGGAACATGGACAAACACTCGTCTGAGCAGAAAGTGTCAGGTAAAGAGAAATCGACCACTCGAACACGAAAAAAGACGACAAAAGAACCTGTGAAGAAATCTTCAAAGACTACCGGACGTAATTCCAAAAAGACGAAACCAGCTGCTGAAAAGAAGTCGTCTCAAAAGAAACCTACGATGCAAGCCGTTCAAAAAAGCACAAAACGGCAGACGAAGAAAGAGCCGGAGGTTGTGGTTGAAACTCCAGAACAGGTACAGTCGAACGAATTTCCAATCACACCCTCCACACCGATTCGCAAGGTTTCCTTTGTCGAAGAGCCTGAAATACAATTTGCAGGACTTGAGCAGGTGTTGTCTGACTTGCCACAGGATGTTGTGGACAACATGCCTACAATTCAAAGCCGAATCAATGCGTACCTGACGTACTTTTCTGCCATGCGCTTGGGTAGCCTTCCCAGGCTGTTTCGTTTCATTGATGCAGCTGAGCAGATAATCTTTAATCCGGATGATCTTCTTCATTTAGACTTTGACCAGATAAAGTCCGTTTACAGTGGTGCGAAAGCCACGGCAATGGAAACGCTTGAACAGGCAAGAAAAGTGACGCAGACCGTACAGACAGAGAATGACAAGAGGGTTGATTCGCTGTATAACATGCTTACCGCCATGTCTCCTGACACGGTTGCACGTATGTTAGAGATGGCGACAGAGGCAGAGCGTGAAAATAAAAACAACAAGGAATATACTCAGGATAAAGAACAAGATGACACGGAATGAAGAAGTCAGTTTAGAGCAGATTGAAACACTCATTGAAACACATCCACATGGAGACAAACATCTTGATGCAGTAACTGAAAGAGGCGAAATTCTTGGTGTTCAAACTGGGCGAAACAGTAAGAAATGCACTTTATGTGTCAAGTATTACCATTACCCAAAAAGACCTTTACCATGGCGCAATCTTAATGTGTTCACAACAATGTACGATGCTTGTCATATCATGCTCGGATGTCTTCGTGGTCTGTCCGGCGATGATGAGTTCTACTGCGAAGCCACAATTACCACTCAGAAAGGAAACAGGTTGCCTGGTTTATCAAACAAACGTGAGAATGGATTTGAGGATGGAAGGGTTCATTGGAAGTCTGTGTGAGAGGCTTTATTTGGTCAAGGATGACGTAAATGTTGATACGAAACATTGTGATACCTATAAAGAGTTACAGGAATGTGGCTGACCTTGAAGCCCTTATTATGATCTTATTTGGGGTTTTATGTGCCGTGTCCTTTTTCGCGGTTATCACAGTCATTACGTTGGTAGTGCGTTGGCTGTCACAGGTTTTGGGATATTCGTATTAAAAGAGAAATTCGTATCAATCGGCGATGTGAAAGCGAACGGAATTACGCTTAGTTTCAGTTAGCCTTTTTTTCTGACACATGTGAGGAATTATGCAGCTGTATCAAGGTGATTGTTTAGAGATAATGAAGCAGATTCCTGACAATAGTATCGACATGGTGTTGTGTGATTTACCCTATGGAATGACAAACTGCAAATGGGATTGCGTCATTCCATTTGAGGATTTGTGGTCAGCCTACAAACGCATTTGCACGAAGAACGCGGCGATTGTCTTGTTCGGTTCTTTTCCATTCTCTGCTTTGCTGGTTACAAGTAATCTTAAAGCATATAAGCATGACTGGATATGGCAAAAGAATGCAGGGTCTAACTTCGGTTGTGTCAAGTATCAGCCAATGAGGGAGCATGAACAGATTATGGTGTTCTGTTATGGGAAACCAGTTTACAATCCAATTATGCAGGAACGTGCGGAGAGTGGGAAAGATCGTATTGTTTATAATGTCTTATATAACACTAAGACAGAATGTTATGAGAGTAGTTTGAGAAATGAAAAATTGTCAAAACGTCCAGAATTACGCTACCCATCATCCATACAAAAATTTAACCGTGAGCGCGGCTTACATCCGACACAGAAGCCTATTGCTTTATGTGAATACCTGATTAAAACCTATACGAATGATGGGATGATTGTGCTGGATAATTGTATGGGGTCTGGAACAACTGGTGTTGCTTGCGTGAACCTTGATCGTGATTTTATCGGCATTGAACTGGATAAGCATTATTTCGAGGTTGCAAAGAGTCGAATAGAAAAAGCACAAGAAACCAAGCATACAGTTCCATAAAAGTGAGGAAATATGACTGTGTTACAGCTTTTTCACGGCAACTGTCTTGACGTGTTACCTGACATTCCGTCTTCGTCTGTTCAGCTGTTCCTGTGTGACCTTCCATACGGCGTACTGAACAAGCAAAATCCAAATGCTTCATGGGATAAACCGTTGGACTTGAAAGCTCTTTGGAAAGAAATGAAGCGTATAGGCACACCAAACTGTGCCTATGTGTTTTTTGCGTCAGGATTGTTCACGCATGACTTAATCGAAAGTAACAGAAAGGATTTCAAGTACACATTGGTGTGGGATAAGAAAGTAACTACCGGGTTTCTAAACGCTAAGAAACAACCATTACGTCGGCATGAGGATATCGTTGTGTTCTATCAGAAGCAATGCAAGTATAATCCTCAGTTCACGAAAGGAACACCGAGCCATATTCGGGGCGCGAATGCCAAAGACGGAGACAGTGTTTATGGTTCGTACAAGATGCCTAGTACGAAGAAGTTCACAGACGACAAATACCCGACTTCAATTATTTGTTTCGAGAAGAACAAACACGTCCTTAAACATCCGACAGAGAAGCCAGTGGGTATTCTTGAATGGTTGGTTAAGACATACACTGATGAGGGCGATACCGTCTGTGACCCAACGATGGGTAGCGGAAGTTGCGGTGAAGCGTGCAACAATACCGGACGTAACTTTATCGGTATTGAGATGGACAAGGCATGGTACGACTATGCTCAGTTTCGTTTAAACTATCATAACTGTGTTGATGCCTATATGGGAGATAAGAACGATGGGAATTGACTTTGTACGCAGCCGTGAATCACATTTGACGATAACGCATGATGCCGTTTACCGAAAACTTTACAAGGTCGTGGAGTCTGAGTCCTTTGCACAAGGCGACCGTGTCCTGGTAGAGTTGACGAATGGAATGTACGAGCACTGCATTGTTGTTTCATCCGACCCACTCAACTTAGCACCATACGAAAAAAAGCATTACGTAAGTGAGGATAAAATGTATCGAGGTACGTTTATTCCAGAGTACTTACGTAAAGGAACCGTAAGTGAAACCGCCGATGGTGCAGGTACGTCTTCATCAGATTCAGGTTCATCTAGTACAGACACTTCATCCGATTCGGGTTCTGGTGATACAGGTACGGACTCTGCGAGTACATCTGATGGAAGTGATTTCATTCCAAATGCGGATGATATGAAGGATTTACCCAATCCTAACGATTGGCATGATTACTCACATCTTTATAAGCCATGTACTTGTGCAGATGGATGTGAAGGATGCAAAGGAAAAGATTGTGGAAAATCCATGCTTGGTCATTGGGGGTACGAACATCTTTACTGTCATTGTCACGATGATGAGGATACACCAACTGACGATATTCCACCGGTTGACCCGGGCGACACTCCAGGAACTGGTGATGACGATGAGCCGCCAACTGAGCCTGCTTACCCTGACGTTCCTTGCTTCTGTAAAGTGTGTCATCGAATTTGTTTGTCTGACTGCCCTTACACTAAGACTGTGTTTGACCTTGAGCTGCCTGAAAGCATACTTCCTGAGGCATCATCCATTGAAGGTAAAATCGTATTGCCAAAGGCAGCTCCCTTTGACATGCTGTTCCGTGTTGAATGCGAGGACGACCTTGGAATCGCAAGTCTCGTTGTTGTCGTAAATAAAGGAGAAACAGAGGCTGCCTTCTCTGACAGTTTCGATGGTTTGGAAACTGTTGTTCGTGCAAGCTATAACGGAAAAACCGTGGAGAAAAAGGTCACGGTGGCGGAATCTCCATTGGAGTTCGAGTCCTTTACGTGTGAGACTGAAACCATATCAGTCGGTAAACCACTTGAAATGAAACTGAAGTTTTCACGCCCGGTAACGGAGCAGACAATCGTCCGGCTGTCTGTTGACCGTCTTATGGTTTGTCCTGAGAGAATTGTGTTCGATGCAGGAGAACAGGAAAAGAGTTTTACGGTGGTTATCTGGGATGACGAAAATGAAATTACAGCACATCTTAACGACAAGGAAATTTCATGTCGTGTCGATGAAGAAAAGTTCCCATACACAATAGCGTATGTCACGGCGACCGATGACATTGTTGTCGGCGAAACGTTTTCCCTTCACGTAATACTTGACAGACCTGTTGACCGTCGTAAAACTCTTTATATCGATGTGTCGGATGATTCCATGATGATGTTCCCTCCGACAGCTGTGTTTCAAACAGGTGAAGACGTTGTGACTGTGCAAGGTATGTTTGCTCATGCAGGAACAGGTACTGTAACGTTGACTTTCGGTGAAAGCAGCTTCACAAAATCGTTGTCTTGTTAAAGACCTTGGTATATCAAACATTTCGTTGGTTTCGTGTTTCGCCTTAAACACGACAGAAGATTCGCGAAATTTCTGTGAGGAGAATGATTATGATTCGCAAAAACAACATTCGTAGAGTTAGCAGTATTCGTCGTGAAGAACGTGAAGAGCGTCCTGCACGCCGTACCATCGTAAATTTCCGTAAAGATGAACGTGAAGAGCGTCCTGCACGCACTGTTCGTCCTGCACTTCGTTTGAAACGTGATGCTCGTGAAGAACGAACGACACGTCCATCCGTTGGCAATCTCCGCCGTCCTGCACGTCGTTTGGAACGTGATGAAATTATTGCCCGTCGTTCGCTCCGTGCTCGCCGTTATGAAGAAGATGAGAAAGAAGACGACAAGGCTGAGAATCTTATCGACACGATGGAAGTTGCAGACATCGTGGACAAAGCTGTCGATGCCCTTAAAGGTTATGACTGTCCTGAAAAAGAATACGATGATGAAGAGAAAGAAAATCTTCCTGAGTCGGAAGCTATCTGCATGATGGATGATGCCGAAGTTCCTGTCAAAGTCGATGAAGACGGCGCAAAAATCATTATCGACCTGGATGATGAAAACAGCGTTGAAGTTTCTCTGGAACAGCCGGAAGAAGATGTCGATGCCGAACTCGCTGAAAGCCTTGAGGAATATTTCAATCCTGAAGACGAAGAGGGCGATGATGAGGACAAAAAAGACAAAGATGCTAAAGAATCTTTCCGTCAGCGTAAAATTCGTCGTGATATGGAACAGCGTATGGAAGCATTCAAACGTCGTCAGGCTTTGGAACGCCGCCGTCAGGCTCTCAAACGTGCTCGCAACGAAGAGCGTAAAGAAGCTCCCCGTCGTCCCGCTCCGAGAGGCCGTCGGTAATTCCGACACCCTTTTACGGTAAAAATGAAAATCGCGTAGAATGCCTCTAATTTGCGTTCTACGCGATTTTTTATTTTAGGTGTGTACTTACTAGGGTAAGGTCGTAACTTTTTCGTACAGGTCAAATTTGACCCATTTATGAATTGAATTTGATTTTGTCTTCCGGAATCCTTTTACCTGATAATTACAGCCAGAAGGATTCCAATCAGTCCGACCAGAAGACATACGGCAGACCAGAATGCATCATAATCCGTCCATTTGTCACTCATGGCTGCTTCAGTATTGATGATGTATTTTTCAAAAAATTCTTTCATGGTCGTACTCCTGCAAAAAGTTAAAGGGTTCATCAGACGTTACTCGCTTCTCACGTCTGATGAACCCTTTTTAACACGGAGCTGAAATGAGTCAAAATTTCGACCTTTTAGAACTCCAAGTTAAAGATGTTGCTGTAAGCCATCGGTATGAAAACCGACGTAATGCGCACCATTTACTGGCACGACTTCCTCTCGACAAAGCATCAACAGAATTGGACTGACTGAGGAGGCATCAGAACGTTTCCTTTAAAGTTGATGCATAGTTCAGTAAAGAACTTAGTCTGTTCCCTTCAGTATGACATTTACTACGGGTGTTTTAGAGGTATTACACCCATAATAAATGCCATACCTCTAAGACTGCACAGCTTCTTGTCATCATTGTCGAAGTGTATTACACCCATAATAAATGCCATACCTCTAAGACTTTTATTGGCGTGTGGTGAGGTCTGATGGGCGTTACACCTGTAATAAATGCCATACCTCTAAGACTTCTATGGTGCTGTCGTCTGTAATCTGAACGTATTACACCCATAATAAATGCCATACCTCTAAGACTCTGTATAACACCATAACAAATTTCATACCTATGAGACATACCAAATGTGTGACACCCATAATGAATGTCATACATCTGAGACTCAAAAAAGTGTTTTTTGGCCTTTTGGAGTTACGTTTTCTATACCTTTTTTCATTGTATGTGCAAAAGCATCTATGGAATCAAACATTTCCGTTTTGTCAAGGTCTTCTGTCGTTTCAAGGTAGGTCTTGATATTGTTCCAGAAGGCTTCCATCGCAGAGAGGATATCCTTTTTTAAGTCGTGTTCTTTGTTTGCTGTTTCAGTTTTTGGTTTTTTGTCTTCAATATCTTTATTCAGTGCCATACATAAGGTAGCCCATGGCTTTAGACTGACCTCTGGACGGTAACAGTCTGGATGACCGTATTCAGGCTTTTTGACCCTTGCTACAAGGCTTTTATCGTCGTTTCTGTACAGTTGGAGAATTTCGAATTCAGAATCATAGAATACATAATAGTTCTTGCATTCATTAGGTACCAGACCATTACATAAAATGTAAGGGATGCAATCTTGTTTATCATTATTGCTTATAACATAGCTGCTAAGCGACATAACGGCTAAAAAATTTCTCCACGCATCGTCATTCACACCATTGATTGAGGTCGGGACTGTGAATAGAGAGAGCTTTCCGTTTTGTGTTAATAAAAACATGGGAAACCACGAAGATGCTTTCAAAGCTGAATCCTTCTTTTTCACTTCAAAGGTTCTTTTGATGATGGACCATTCATCATCGTCGTTACCGTCAGTCGGCAGCACAACGTAGATGTCATGGTTCTCCATCTTGCAGACGAACCCGCCATTTTCTTTTGCGTAAAGTGTTGCCTGTTCTTTAGTTGCGAAATACTTCATGTTTTAAGCTCCTTTTGTAACAGTAAGGTCTAACTCTTTCAGTAGGTCAAGATGGTTTGCGAACACGGGGGTGTTCTGTTTTGTTGTCCGTATCCCATCGTAATAAATTCGTAATGTTTCACGTGGTCTTGAGACAGCCACATAAGTTGCCTGAACTGCATCAGAACTGTTCAGGTTGTAGTTCTTCTTTGGAACATACGCACCTTGTCGTTCGTCCAGTTTTTCCGGATTACCGTACAACACAACAACATCATCCCACTCAAGTCCTTGTGCTTTGTTCACAGTGATTGCGTAATAAGGCACGAAATTTTGAATGAAATCTCCCCACGAAATGTTTGCTGTCTTGAAGACTCCATTTGTTTTAAATACACATGAGGTGACGCATACGGTGAACTCAGATGACATCATTGCAATGCATGTTTCGTTGCGTAAAAACTTTGTGCTGTATGATGCACGAAGACTTTTACCGATTCCTTTTTCAAAGCGGTAGTTCTCTTTCGGTCTGACCTTGATTGAAGTCTGTTTCATGCGTGAGCGAATCCATTCTTCATTCTGTTTCCATACGTCATAATCGTTCCAGTCGGATGTTCCAGAGGGCACATAGAAGTTCGGAAGTTTGTCGTTAATGGATTGTCTAAGTTCGGCTTCCAGTTTGAGTTCGTTCACAAGTCCGGCATACGCATTGCTGCCAGTGATACACATTTCACTTTTAGAGGGTTTCGTATGCAGGAATGCCTGTAAGGAAACCATATCCATCCGAAAAGGTTCAAAATAACGTGCCTGTCTGATTCTTATATCGTCAATGACATCGCTGATTCTTGAGTCCTTAATTCTGTGGTTCGTGCTTAGTTCCGTGTAAGGGTAATTAGCTGTCAGCATGTACAGCAGATTTCCTCTACCAAGGAAGGTTCCTATCTGAACCAGGTCACCAAGAATCACAAGGTTTGAACGCTCCTGATAAGCTCTTTTTAATATCGACATGAACGTGTCAAGCTGTTCAAGTCCCCACTGCGAGAACTCATCAATACAGTAGGTGTCGTACCCGGTAACCCATGCACAACGAAGCGGATTTGTCTTACAGAAATTGAACATTGTTATTGAACATGGATTGGTTGGTTTATTCCTTTTTGTTGCACGGTCAGCACCATTGATTGCAACCAATGTGGATAGCGATACGAGTAAAGTCCCTTTACCTCGTTTTTGTTCCAGAGTCGGGAAGTATTCATCGACTGCTTTATGCGTCTTGCCCGACCCGGCCTGCCCTATAAGTACATGAAAAAGGTTACGCTTTATCATCTCTTGAATAATAGAGTCCATCGCTTTTAAAGTGTCGATGGTTTCCTCTTGAACAAAACCGAACTGACCACTTTCGACAACACGCTTGCAGGATGCCGAAATTCGTGCAGAAAAATCACGTGACAGTTGTTCTTTGTCCAAACTGATATTGTGTTTTGCGTAGTATGAAACCAATGTCGAACCGCCGCTTTTATTCTGAGACACAAGCGTATTGAATTTGACACGCAGCGCATCCGGTGTGCAAGAGAATCTAATGCTGTCTGCCAGTTCACTTACTGAGAATGGCGTCCCGTCTCCACGAACACCACGTGCCATGCGTTTAAACATGTCGTAACCTTGTGAAGCAGGTAACAAGTCAGGAGACTGAAACACTTCTTCAATTATGAACGAAACAAGTTCATCGCCGAGAACTGGAACGAACTTTTTCTCGCCTGTTTTAATGAAGTTCACAAAACTGTTACGAAATACGGCTTTACGGATGGTCGTATCGCGGCGTGAGAAATCAGTAATTGCTTGTAAAGACACATACTTATAATGTCTCTTTTCCGTATCAAGGATATCCCACCCTAGCAGGTCAAGTTTGTCACCTTTCGACTTGTACCCAGACGCAACTTCAACAATGGTGTCTATAAGGTCTTTCGTCGTTATCTTTGTTTGAACTTCACGGCGAAAGTCATCAATAGACATCTGGATTTCAGATTTGGAGATAGTCTTCTGTTTTAACGAAGCACGAAGCTGTTCATCAGGAGACGTTTCCTCGTCTTTCAATTCCTCTACAACCACACAACCTCGTAAGAACGTTTTTATGTCTGTTGACAAGGTTTCGTCTTGAGGTTCTGTGTCTGTGTTTGGTTTAAGGAACTCAGGCGTATTGAACAGATATGAAACGTCCTCTTTATCTTCTGGGTCGTTATCGTTAAGGTCCTCAGGGTTGTCCATCCATTCGTCAGTATTGATATAAAGTTCGTCAGACATTTGTTTCTCCGTGATGTGATTTGTTAGGTTGGTTGGGCTTGTAATGCGTGGTTATCGAAAGTTAAAACGGTATGTCGTCGTTCTGAATGTCTTGACTGTTTTCTTCGTAGTAAAAGTCTTCAGGTTCAGGTGGAGGACATTTCCTGCTTTCTGATGCAATGAGTGCATACAGTAATTTACGAAGCATCGTAAATTGTGCGTGTTTATGCTCTGCTTCCTTATCGCCTGTCGAGATTGTCCCCTCAACAATGATGGAATGATTACAAAGAAATTCATATTCGTGTATGATGCTGTCGTCACGCCAGTCCGACTCTGTAAGAGTTCCGATTTTAAACACGACCCAGTTAAGAGCTTCATTTACCCACACCTCTGGCAAACTGTTACACGAGAACGCATTTGGTTTGTATTCGGAGTGACTCCCACGAAAGGCAGAATTAAAAAGGTCATTAAAATCGTTTGTGTCCATCTTGCGGTCTCCTGTTCAGTTCGTTGTGACGTTACTTATTTCCTTGTCACAAATGACGTATAGCACAAGAAAGCCTCGTGACGTTTGTCAGCACCACGAGGCTTTTTCTGTTCATTCAAACGTGTAAAATCGTCACAGGATTAGCTTTTCCAGTTCGGACATTTCGAGTGTTTCACAGTCTGCCGGGCCTTTATCAGGACGCCACTCTTTCAGTGTGCAGTGCGTGATTCGCATATTCACGCCTGATATATCTTGACCTGACAGAGTGGCAACACGCCCATAGTATTCCTGTTTCAACTTTGGGTTTCCGTTATCGTCGTAATCCGTCATCTCCACACGAAGTTCTTGCGGAATACCTGCGACACGTCCGATTTCCCTCACCGTGATGTTCCCATCTTTGTCACGAATCTTTACGGAAAAGCAAAGCCCGCCGATATAGTTTTCATTGGCTTTTCCTTTCGTTGCTTCTGTGTAGCCGGACACCCAAGCGTCCAAGTCACGAAGCAGCTCGCATTGAATTGTTCTCTTTATTTTAATCATATCGTTTGTGCGTGAAGTCGTTGAGGTGTAAGGCGCATCGGTTCTTTTACATACGATCCCTTCGCCGCCCTGTCGGATGATGTTTTCATAGAAGTCACGTTTGTTCTCAAGAACGTAAGGGTTAATCCGGCACATGAATCCTGCATCGGATAGTTCTTTTGCGAGGCGTTCTGCATGAGGATGTCGTTCTTTCCACGGAAGCGAGCGGATATCCTCACCATCGTAAAGACAATCAAACACAATGAACATCAGAGGACTTGTCTCTTGAATCTGGATACTCTCTTCAGGATTCATTGCAAGCAATGCTGATGTCGAATTGAGCTGCGTTGTACAAGTCTTTCGTGCAACCGTGTTTGAGTTCGTGGCGATGATTTCACAGTCAAGAACGAAGTTTGTCTCAGATTTGAAATTTCCGAACGTCCTAATGGTGTTCTTGTACGATATGGGAAGGAAGTCCGTTACGCTATTATGACGTGAATAAAAATCGAACTCTTGACGTTCTGCATCCCAACACAGGATTGAACGTGATCCGTCGATCTTCTCTTCTGCCGCATACTTACCGTCATTCTTCCACAAAGCAATCTGTTCTGACTGTTTCTTAATTGCAGCATATCGTTTGCAAAGCATCGGGCAGTCCATCGTAAGCATGAAGCGTAATGGAAATGGCACATTGTCCGGCTCTCCGTAACGCTCCACAAGATAATCTGCTCGTAATGCACGTATGTAATCCTCTTTGGCGTATTTGCCATTTTTTCCTGTCGGATGTACTGTAAGTCCTCTTGCCTCGCATTCTTCTGCGAGTTCCTTAATTGTACGTGTGGATTCTAATGCCATAAAAAAGCTCCATGTGTGTCTCACGGTGTACGCTACGCCTGATTTTGACCAAAAGCGTATCGTTCCAACATGAATTTGTTGGAACAGACTGCTTGTAACACAGTTTTTGGATGTGCCGAAAAGTAGCACCATGAAAGCAACGCTACTGTCAACAACCCCCGCCACCACCACAGATATTTTCCGGTTTTACTCGATGCTCTGTAGCTTTTTCCAAAAGGCGCAAAAGGAAATTTTTCTTTGAGATGCGAATCATATCGTCCCATCCGTCATCATACTTGCATTGGTTCTGGTTTTGGTTGACGGTGTTTTGGAAGCCCTTATAGATTTCTTTTTCGATGTCTTTTCCGGTTCTCTCTTTACCAACAGTCGTTTCAAAGAATGTCCATAAAAATGTTTTCTTCAAGGAAACCAAAGCAGCCTCATTGTTTTCATCCTTCTCACTAGACGTATCGTAGTCGATAAGTGCCGGTGCGTTTTCATTCCAATCCAGTCGAACGACGCCGTTAGGAAACAAAACAACGTCATTGATGATGCCATACATGCTTGTTCGGATATACGTCTGCTGTATTCCACGATGAAAAAGCACATCATAATCACGCATACCTTGTTTGTATCTGAAAACATCTGTATTACACACAAGGCAACCGTGGCTGTTCACATACGAAATGGATTCCATCTCGAACAGACGGTTCAGAAAGTCATTGGCATGAATGGATTTGAGTTGTTCAGTGTCGAGTACTTTGCGATAATCGTATCGGAAGCATAAGGATGACGAAATGAATGATGCATCATAAATGAGTTTTTCAATGTCGTCATTCGTCATGTGTTTTGTCGTTGTTTCATCGACGATATGGTTAATCCTGACAGGGATGCGGTAATCTACGGAACGCAAGAAAATGCGGTCTTCGTTTGATGAAATGCCGTTATGTCGAGAAACATTGATGCCGCGAACGAAACAGCGATATTTTTCAATCAGTTCAAGCGTTTTCTCGTTCTGTGTTTTCTTTGGAAATGACGTATTGATGTAAACTTTCTTTCCATCATGCTCGCAGATGGTTTCGAGTATCCGGTCAAGTCCTTCGAGATTGCTGAACGGCTCTCCTCCCGTGATGACGACCTCACGAATGTCTGTCTTGAGCAGTTCTTTAAGCGATGCAATGACGTTAGTTAGCGATAAATCCACTGACGAATAAAGCGACTTTGTTGTGCAAAAAGGGCAGCGGTTTTCGCAATCCCATGGAACGAAAACCGTGATGCTCAGGTTTGAGCGACCAACGATAAGACGTAACGAACTCGTGTCCGTAGCCATTTTCTTTTTCTCCTTCTTCTCTATGGTTAAAACAAACAAAATGTCTCAGTCATCAATACCGTATTTTTTCTCAAGCTCAAGAATCCAGTTATTTGCAACTTCGTTAATCTCCCTTATCGCTCCATAGTGCTTGTCGTTAAATCTTGTTCGTGAAAATGAGTAAATGTTCATCAAGAGTTGCCAAAGTTCTCCGGTAACATGCCTCAACTTATAAAGCTCTTCAAGCGTTTTAAGGTCTGCATGTCTACCCGCCTTTTCACCAAGTTCCTTAATTTTCTTATCATCCATATTTCATTCCGAAAGCTCCATGTGTGTGTTGGAATCCCTCAAATCTCTCCGCCATTTTGGCTCAAATCTCTCCGCCATTTTGGCTGTGGTCAATACCACTAACGGATGTCATACCTCAGAAACAGACGTAACAATCGTTTGATGCATCCAGTCTTTTGGAACTTCATGGTCGCATAACGTAGTATGCCGTGCCGACAGCACACGAACATCCTTTTTATTGGAAAGCGAATTTGCAGTCACTGTCTTTTTCTTCAATCGTATTCTGTGTTCTGAGATTTCCAATTTTTTACCGAACACATCCAAAAGATACCCGGCACTTTTGAGTCCGCAAGCACCGAGGAATCCAGACTGACCGTAGTAATTGACTTTGTAATACAGCCGACATCCATGAACTTTGTCGCGTGTTGACCAGGACACATCCGTCTGAATCCATCTGCGTTTACATTTTTTGAGCTGTTCCGCATTATCACTTATGAAAGACTCAAATTCAGCTTTTAAACGCTCTCTACGTGCTTTCTTAAACCGCTTGTATTCATTCTTTGAAGCATCCCCAAGTTCTCTACCTTCCTTTTTCAGTGCTTTCTTGAACTCAGCCATAATATCCGCATTGCTGTCTTTACGGACGCATACCTGATAATTTCCAGATTCAATATGGCGTTTCTTGAAAACCGGTGTATCTGGGTCAACCGTGAATTTAGAACCACCAGATGCAATCATACACGCATCCAGATGATGGTCTTTTGCGATTCCATGCCATTGCCTGTTCGCTTTTGTAATGTACCCAAAAGTTTCGGTTGCATTCTCAAATAACGAGATAATATGCTTTTGTTCTGATGAATCTTTCACGACCATTTTGACTGAATTGGCGGCGTTCTGTAAAAGTTGTGCACGTATGACATTCATGTGAGCTGCGTGTTTTAACACTTTCCATCTTGATGCGTTTCCAGAACCCAAGGTCTTGTATTTCACATCAAATGCGTCCTTTGTCATCGTCTTGAAATCATTATGCAGTGTGTGGTGACAGTCTTCACATAGCGTAACTAAATTTTCAAGGTCATCACTTCCGCCATTACTTCGGAATACAATGTGATGAACATGCAGTGATTTCCCTGAACGTCCTTTGAAGGAAACACCGCATATTCTGCATTTGTACTTATCCCTAGCTAAAACATGTGCTTTTGTGCTTTCATAACCATAGTTGGGTCCGTGCTGATAACCCCATGCACGAATGTCAGGATTCGACATGTCTTTCAGTTCTGGATTTTTCAAAGCATGTGTGTCGAACTGACCGACTTCAAGCACTAAACGACTGACAGGAAGTATCCTGCTAATATCCACAACTTCTCTTACATGCGAACCTATCTTGCTTCGTATCGTAGGAGACAGAGTTGTCGTCTGTGAGTCAGGAAGTTTGTCTGGTGCACATGACAGGCATCGTTTCAAATGCTGTATCTGCTTCTTGTTGTATTTCTTAAACACTGTAGTTGTGACTTCTTTGCCGTCTTTAATAACCGTTTGCTTGACAGATTCACCACAGAGTTTCAGTTTGTCCATGATGTCTTTTTTAGTGTACGCAAAACGTGTTAAGAACCTTGGTGGTCTGCAACGTAACTTTCCACGACGTGCGGAACGATACTTTCTACGTTGTTCCATTTTAGTCTTGATGTCTGTACGAAGTTTAACGATGGATGAATACAAAATTACTTTTCCATTTCCTTTGTCAGAACAGGCGGCAGTTCCTATGTATTCGCTTCCTGTGTCAATACCGAGAACTAGTGGCTGCACAAAATCACATGAATCGTACAGCAGTTTAATCGTAAAAGGTTCTCGTTTTACGACTTTAGCTTTGCCTTCTTTAAGCATTCTGCGTACTTTTCCGTAACGATGCGTAGGCATTAGAGGATGATTGTTTTTGTCTATTACGTAAACCATTTTAGAACTCCACGTTAAAGATGTTGCTGTAAGCCATCAGCATGAGAGCCGATGTAATGCGTACAGCCCGTAAGGGCGATACGACTTCCCCTCGACAAAGCATCGACAGAATTGAACTGACTGAGGAGGCATCAGAACGTTTCGTTAAAGTTGATGCATAGCTCCGAAGAGCTGAGTCTGTTCCCATTAGCATGACATTTGTTACAGGCGTTTTAGAGGTATTACACTCATAACAAATGTCATACCTCTGAGACAGTCGGTACGGGCAAGAGTATTACACCCGTTACAAATGTCATACCTCTGAGACCACGTATCCGTTGAGTCAGACGGTTTCGTCGTATTACACTCATAACAAATGTCATACCTCTGAGACTAATCAGTGCCATATCACCACCTCACCTGGGTATAACACTCGTAACAAATGCCACGCCTATGAGACGAATGCATGTAGCATAACAACCTCCAATACATAAGAGCCGTCACTATTGACGACAAGAGAAACCTTAACACAGAACCTCACTGCATAAATTTACAGCACCATGATATCCAAATGTTACGTCACAAACACTTATATGGAGACGACATGAAAGAAAACGAAACCAGAACAGTGCTTTCACCTGTCATTAAATGGAGCGGAAGCAAACGACATATCGCAAAGGATATTATTGAGTATTTTCCAAAAACCGTAAACACGTACTATGAACCATTCATCGGCGGCGGTTCGGTGCTTGGACGAATGCTTTACATACAAGACACTGTAGCACAGAGATACGTCGCAGGTGATACGTGCAGCCATCTTATCTGTCTTTGGAACATGGTACAGCACAAACCATGCGAACTCATACAGCATTACACACAAGAATGGGAGCGTCTGCAAACGTGTGGTCAGACCGTTTATTATGAAGTTCGGCAACGCTTCAACAATACCCATTTACCAGAAGACTTGTTGTTTTTGTCAAGAACATGTATGAACGGACTGATAAGATTCAATGAAAAGGGAGAGTTCAACAGCTCGTTTCATATCGGAAGACCTGGCATCCACCCAGACAAACTTTCACAGATAGTCGGCACATGGTCTTCGGCAGTTCAAGACGTATCATTCGTATGTGCAGACTATGAAGAGACAACAAAAGATGCAACAGGTGAAGACATTGTGTACCTAGACCCGCCGTACATGGGAACAAAGGGAATGTATGCAGGAAAATTCGACCACGGTAGGTTCTTTTCTTATCTCGAAAAGCTAAACCATCGTGGTGTGCACTGGGTATTGTCATACGACGGGAAACGCGGCGAACGTGACATGACAGCAGATGTACCAAAGCACCTGTATAAGAGGCATCTGTATTTGGAATCTGGCGGTTCGTCATTCAGTCGGATTAAGGAACAAGGTATCGTACCGGTGAAAGAATCTCTGTTCCTTAACTACTGATGCGGTTGGTGGTTGACTTTTCAAACTCTAACCAGATACTCGGTTTTGAAGCCATTATCCTTGTTCACACGATTGGTACGATTAGCAACTTCTTTCGTAAAGATGACCTCAGAATCCTTTGGCACAGTACGCTCACTCACATACACATCAAATAGTTGTGACTTCGCCCACTTCCAAAACATTTCATGGTCAAATCCTGAGTTTTGGTACTGTGTGCATCGTGTTTCATTATATGGAATGTCACAGTACACGACATCACCGTCACGATGTGAATACCGTTCATAGGACAGATAGGATAGTGAAAGAGCGTCAGGGCTTTCAGGTAGCCGTAAACTTTCGAGACGTTGCATACGTTCCAAACGCTCAAGACGTGTAACAGATGCCACATTCTTATGTGTTCTCCACCAATCGTATCTTTCTTTGATTGATAATAACTCAGGTAATTGTGTGTTATCGAAAGTCTGACATTCGTCAGTAATTACACCGTCAACTATCCATGTTTCGATGGAATGTTTTACAGCCTCTACATTTTTACCGTAGATGTAATCCAAACCATTGTTCCCGAAACTCCAAACGTATCTTGTAGCCCAATCCTGTGATTTAAAGTCGTCACGTGATACCCACTTGTAGGACACAGGATTCCTACCACACAAGCATTGAGCATACAAATACAGAGGTTCCGGGTTTATGTCGTTAATCAGGAAGGATTCCCATTTGTTTTGGAATTTACGTATTGCACAGTCAGTAACAGCACAACCTCCAGCGAACAAATCAACCAGTCGCTTTCCTGGCGGCAGTGCATCGCATATCTGTTTTGCATAAATACTTTTCGACCCCTTGTATGGAATACCAAACGACATACTTACCTCTTATCACGAATACCGACTACACGGTATAAGGTATCCGTCGGACATGAATCAATCTTTCTCAGTTTGAATAAAGATTTCCAGAAAGCCTGTGCAGTCTTGTTTCCACGCACTATATGAAGAGTTTCAATCTCTCCGCCTTCTTCTATAAATTGCATCACAGCTTTTCTTGCAAAACCTTTACGTCTGTGTTCCGGCATCACATAGATGCCGTTGACATACTTGTCGATGACCATAAGAAATCCAACAGGCTTGCCATCACACATGATAAGTCTGTACCCGTTAGAGTCCACAGACCATTTACGCAGGTCAGGAAAGCAGAGGCGGTCAACGGTTTCTCTGAACGCAAGGTACATCTCTTGTTCCAGATTGTCGTCAAAAATGCTTTTTAGCAGTTCAAAGTGTTGTTCTGGAATCATACGAAAACATCTTCCTCATAATAGGACCATCCTGTCCATCCCATCGTCGAAGGCGTGAATGAGTTTGACAGTTCTTCAGATGACATAAGAATTGGTATTCCTTGTTCCGTATGCCTGAACACCCTTAACTGTACTGTCAGCTCCTGTCCACGGAACGTCTCGTCAGAAAGGGCGTTTAGGTAGGTTTTCTTTAAGGTGTTGACCACGGTTCTTACCTCTACTTCTGTTTCAAACGTGAGCCTTCCAGTCTCATACACGAAACCATCCTCATACGCCACGGTTTGGACTAACTCGTAACCTTTACTTTTATCAGACATATTCTACTCCAATTCGACGGCATTGATAAGCAGCTCAGAAATTGAGGCTCCGATGTCAGACACTTCATCACGTCGAAGCTCTGCATCCTCAATGGATGTAAACACTTCGTAAATCACTTTGTTTGTGAAATGGTCTTTGTACATCAGACGGTAAAGCACCGAGTGCGGATAATCCGAAACGAACAGAGGCGTTGGGGAATCGTGACGTTCTGCCAAATAAAACGAATCGACATGAAGCGTCATTTCGATATCTTTACGGTCAGGAAAAGTGAAGCTATCTTCAATGGAAACTTTTGTAGGGTGAACACCTTCAATATTCAAACGATATTTCAGTTTGTCAGATGGATAATACTTGCACAAGAACCCTTTTGTTTTTACCTGTATGCATAAACTAGGTTTGCATACCCCTTTGTATGCCAAATCGACCCAAGACTGTAATGTTTCTGCAACCTCGTTAGTAACCGTGGAACGAACAATTATTTCGTTGTCAGTGTTTCCTCTTATCCGAACTTGGTCGATACCACAAAACGAATTACAGGTCTTGGTATTCAGATGTGCATAGGCACATCGGAACTTCACACCAAGTGTCTTGTCTGTACCTGGAATGCTGTCAATGACAACCTCAGTAAAATCATCTTCAGCTGTACACGAAAACTCTCTTCCGCAACCACTCATTACAACCCTCCATCAAACATCTCCAAAGAGATGCGTAAAATAATAGGAACAGAAACAGGAGCATCCACACGTGGGGGAAACTAAATTTCCTTAAAAAGGTAAAATGCTTCCAGTATATGTTCCTTCCATTCTCCCTTAATGCAAATCAGCATCCCCTTTTTCATATCTCGCATCACCAATTCGGCTTGCTTACCGGTCGCTACACAGTGTGTAAATTGTGTGTGTTCGCCATTAACGTTTACAAGTTCTAATTTGGCTCTTTTGTTACAATCCATTATAGGGTCATTAGCAAGTCTGCCAATCGTGATTACCATCCTGTTGTCCATTTGAATCTCCTACTTGTTGGAAATGTCAAGAATGACTGTATTCCCCTTTACTTTGACATCGTCTTCGTCAAAGTCTTCAAGGTCTTTCCAGCACGACCCATAAGCGTCGCCATTCAGAAACTGAATGAGAACCTGTGAATTAAGGTCGAACTCTAATAATAGTTTAATCAATTCCTTTACTGTCATTGCTCTTTCTCCTTAAACCAATGTCGGTGGTAAAAGTCTATTTTATCCTCGTCCTCATCGTCCAGATAACCTGAAATAATAATATCTCCCGTAACCTCATCTACCATATAATACTTCTCGTCAAATTCCACTAACTTTGGGTTAAAACATTGCTCATCTTGTATGTACTCTTCATGCCAAGCCTCTATAAGAACTTCTCGGTCTGGGTCAAGTGTTTTCAGTGAATCAATCAACTCTTTCACTTTCATTGCCCTTTCTCCCTTGTATAACGTTATTAAAGAAGTTCCCATCCGCCCAAATCTTCCGGCAGATGGATTACCATGTGAGCATAAAAATCTAACGGCATACTGCTTACATTGTTTCGTGCATGTTCAACAACACTCTCACCTTCGCAAATGCAGACAAAGTCCATGCCGTCTCCGTCCAATGGTTTGTTCATGTTGACGTAACCGTAAATCCATTCTCGAAGAACGTTTGCTTCATGGGACGCATAAGATGGAGATACGTCCCACCCTTTGAAATTACGCCATTCGAGCACATACACGTCACGTCCTTCACATACAGAATGACGTATCATGTCCGGTTCACAATGCTGCATCCTGTCCTGAACAAACATCTTGAAGTCCTGATAAGCATGTTCCTGACACATCACATAAATATCATAAAGCACTGCCATACGCTTCCTCCATTAAACTTCACTGTCCATTAGGAACAACAACGATTTCAAAGTACCATAGATCATACTTGTCGGATGACAGGATGTGTATCCCGTCCACATCAATGCTGTCTGCCATGCCGAACGGAACGACGTGAATTGTGTCACATCTACGAAACGCTTCTTCGATCAGTCTGCCACACGGCGTGTCCAGAATAAGTAACTCTGCCATCAGTTGATGTTTGGATTCATCTATCCACAAGTTGACTATTTTCCCTGCTACATCTGGATAATACAGCTCACATCTCTCTTTATTGAGTTTGGATTGAGGCACACAAAGCATCATCTCACGAAATTTCTCGTCTTCATTGAACTGTTTGACGATACGTTCCATAAGACGTTTCGTGTACAGATTCCCTGATGGGAGCACTGTGTCATACCATACGCTTTCAGATACAATACGATGTTCATTCATAACGTGATTCCTTTAGGATTTTTCTTCTTAGGGATTAAGTCATCAAAGTGGATTTCTGAATGACGAAGTTTCGAGGCATCAGGAAAATCGAAGCAATAAGGGACGACACCTGAACCGCAAAATACCTTTATGTCTAAACAGTCTTTAAAGGGATACCACGTCAATCCGAGTAATGCCATGAAACATCCTCTGAAAAAGTATCCGTCAGAGGAAAAGTCTGTGTTGTTCATGTCGTCCGATAAATCCACAATCATGCGATAAGGCGTAATATCTCCAACATTGATACGTTCCGTAAACTCTTGAACCAGGAAGTTCATTTCACGCTCCCACTGTTCTGCACCTCCAAAGTGAAGAAGAGCAATGTCACATGACCACGACTTCATAAAGTCTTTTGTGTCGTTGTGAAGATACCGGTCAATAAGACACTTGAAAAAACTTTTCCACACAACACGGGAAGGAATTAAGAATCGTGAGTCTCTTGAACACTGTGCATTAAATGATGCTTGTATGAAGTCTGCCCTTGTTTTGTATGATGGAGACATGTTCGGGCCGTAAATCAGATGCGTGTCACATGCTGCCTGCATAACCTCAGACACACACCTGTCTCTAAGCTCTTTCTGTGATGGGTGAAACCATGCGAGACGTGAAATACATACACTCTCCGTGCAGAGTTTCCTAATTCTGTTGTCAATCCATTCCGATTGTTTCATAGCTGTGCTCCAGATTCATGGTTAAAATCACGACCTGTTGAGAAGTATATAACTTCTTGGTCGGAGAAAAATCTGTAGCACCACGACAATGCGCAAGTCTTTAAAAACAAAGAGCGCACAGGTATTGTCCTGTACGCTCTTTCGAGAAATCTGACGAAAGCCTTAAAGTTCGGACTTCAAGACCTCCATAACCTGGCTGAGATGGTTCGACACCTCTGAATAAGTTTCGCATCGACGACTTCCTATGGGCTTTACCAACTCACATGATGCAGTCATTCCGTGGACTTTAATAGCAAGGTCAGCATCTTCATGGTCGATGTGTGCAAGAATGAGAGTCCCTCCGTCATCCAGGCGTTCACTTGAAATCGTATCAAACATGTCACCATAGCTGGCATGAAGTTCGTCTTTCAAGACATCAACCAGAGGTTTCTGGAGTTCATCGCCTTTTGACCAAACCTCTTTTTTCACCGAAGCTCTTCTTGAACGAGATTTGACATTGCAGCATTCCACTTTCTTATCCAGAATGTTCAGTGCCCAGTTGACGATTTTTGAACACAAACTGCGCATGTCGTCTTCCCAATCACCTGTCCATGTGATGCGGAACTCGTCATCGCTGATGGGTTCGTATTCGTCATCAATAATCTCTTCGAGTTCAACATTGTAAACAGCTGTGGCACGTCCAGACAAACCAGACTCACGAACATCAAGAGAGAATACACGGTTGTTCTTTGCACCATTTTCAGTTTCAAGCGTATAAGTCCATCGAGTGAGGTCAGAATCCAACTGGTATTCTACATCGTAAGACCCGATTATCTCCTGGCATGAATCATCGATGATGTCTTCAAGCGAAATTTCAACGGCATCGTCTTCAATAGACATCTCTTCAAATCGACGGTTCCTTGACTCGCCAATTTTTATCTGGGCATGTCCGTCTTTGAGCATCTTGTTTGTTGCATAAGCAACGAGGTCGAGTGCCTTAATAAGGGATGCTTTGCTGACTGGTTTCCCGGCTTCAACAGCTTTCTGAGCCTTGTCGTCTCTCTGTAACGCTTTGCATAAAAATTTGTAACCGGACTTGTTACCACAATAGAATCCGTAACCGTAAGCACGTGTGAAGCTGAGTCCCATGTCCTGCAGCATGGTCACTAGGTCTTGTTGGTCCCAGCCGCTTTCCGTGAGTTCGACGACCTTTCCTTTCACCTTTACGAACACACTAGCGGGTAAGTCATTATCAGCTTCTCTTTTAATGGGTTTTTGGTTTATTAACATTTCGCACCTCTCTTCTACTTGAAACAAGACTATTTGTCATAGTCGTAAGCGTAACACGGGCAGAACCCAGATGGATTGATAACTTCTGAACGTGGATTTGAAACGAAAGCTATCCGGGTGACCAACTCCATGGAAGTTCCATCATTCCGTTCCAGAGTGACAAATACTCCATTACGCTTCTTTACTATGTACTGAACGGACAGCCCAAGTTCCTCTGTAATCTGGTCGTATGGCGTAATATTGATTATTTGACCCTCAACAAAAACCGATGTACGGTCTTCATCTGTTTTATTCTTTCGTTTGTACGACATCGGAACTCCAAAAAGAAAGAGAGGAATCGCTGTTGCTGTTCCTCTCTTAGATAGAACTCAGAGTCCTTAAAGCAAACCGTTTAGAGTATGTGAAGTTGACGCAAGATGCGTTTCGCTTCAGTAACGTCGAAGTCGCTGGAATACTCGCCAGTTTCATTATCTATGGCGCACATGAGAATGTTGCCGAACAAAGGCTGCTGAAAGATACGCATACGATAAGGAAGAATCGAAAATGCGTTGATGTTTCCGTCTTCCATATTCTCGCCGACAATCATACCCTCATCATCACAGATGAAATCATAGCTGATGTTTGGATTCTTTTTGGACTCGCCGACAGAGAACATCGTAATCAGGCGACAGCCGATTTTGTTATAAATGCTCTCCAACGAGTCATCAATCGTGATTGTTTCAATCTTGCCGGTTTTCGGAATAAAAATCATCTTGCGTCTCATGCGTTTCTCCTGTGAACTGCTCTTTTAAGAACTTTCTGAACATGTCCAGAGTACGAGACCCATTTACTCCGTACTCGGGACATCATTCATACTAGCACTAAAAAGAAAACTTGCTTTTACAGCACCACGAAAGCAACGAAACCTTATTAACTTGCACGGCGGAGTGTCGCTATTCAGAAAAGCCGTATAAAATCTATGGATGCTAACTTGCGAACACACGCAAAATTCCTTGTGCTATACCACGTGCAAGGGCTTTCTTGTACTCATCTGTCGAAAGCAATTCGACTTCATTAGCATGAGACATAAAGCCGCATTCAACCACCAAAGACGGCATAGTCGTATGCTTGAGTGTGTAGTATGTGCTGTTTGCTTTCGCACCACGGTTCTTTATTGGATGCTTCGTACCGTCTTTGTCTGTTACAGTAAAATTCTTTACCTGTTCCATGATACTGCTATGTACAACAGAAGCGAATGTCTTTGATTTCGAGCTCGTGGAAAAATACCAGGTTTCAATTCCGTTAGCAGTTTCACCTTTATACGAGTTGCAATGAATGGAAACGAAGCATGAAGCCTTGTTCAGATTGGCAATGTTACAGCGTGACTGCAAGGTAACCGTATCATCTGAAGCTCTTGTCATAATGACGGAAACAGGCGGTTTGGGGTCTTCAGGACAAAAGTCGTTCATCACGAAATCGCCGCTTAAAGAATCTCGTGTCGCATAAAGCAGATAAGAAGCGACATAGAGTGATATGTCCAGCACGATGTCTTTTTCTTTATGCTTTTGATCATGCGACACCGCACCAGGCTGTTGTCCCCCATGTCCAGGGTCTATGCAAACATTTGGTAATTTAGCCATTATCTGTTGCCCTTCCTTGCCCCAAAGGTTCTGTTTTTTTTGATACACAGCGGTCACAAATCCATCCGCTTTATCGTGTGGCTTGTGACTGATACTGCCAATCTCTCAAAGTGTTTTTATCATCTTCTGTGCATAGAAGTAACCAATCAAATCACCTACACGACGACCGTTTCCAAGCTGCCGTGCATATCTAGCTCTTTTGTTTTCTTTTTCGTCTTCTGTTTTTCCACGTGTATTAGCATATTCAACACAGTATGCGTTATACTGTGCTTTTGGAGCAACCGCTGTTCCGTCACGCTTACAGCATGTGTCTGCTTTGGCGGGTGTCGAATTGGAGATGCGTGCAATGCAGAAGATGTCGTTTAAGGTTGCATTCTTTAGTTTGTTACGCTGTTCCATCCAGAAATGGTCAACCCAATATCTGAAAAGAATCCGCTGATACGGATACGAACCATCACTGTTTTGTGCATACAGAATTTCATGTGCCCAATCCTGCCACGGTTTGGACGGAAAAGGACTGGACGCAGAAAACCTTGAGGCGAGACCGGAACGTTTTGACGCATTTGTTCCCATACCGTCAAAGTTACAGATGCACTTTCCACCGTTATCCAGATATGGAATTTTTCGTCCGCTTCCGTCACTCATATCCTGCCATACTGCACTGTTTGCATTCGTGTAGAATATAAGATTCAGCATTTCTCTTGTAGCGTACTTCGCAGGGAATCCGATTAGACGATAAAGGTTATACAACGCACCAGAATCGAAATGGGCGATACCGAGTCCGCCAACTTTGTAATCAAACAGTCCTTTTCCGTGTGCTTCATCCGGTGCATCCCATCCTTTACGTTTTCGACCGTCTTTGCATAAGGTCATACAGTCAGTTACTCCACTTGGGACGTTTGAGAATCCCCAGTTACCTGCACCACCAAGCAAACCGAGAAGTGCCATGTTGCATTCTTCGAGAATGTGTTTCTTGAACCAGTCTGACGACACATCCAAAACTCTTTTTGTTCCTACAGAAGAAATAAGTTCATCGACGGCTTTGTCGAATTTACCATTCTTCATGTTTTCGGGAGTTCTGTCTACGGAGACCGGAACTGGATTTGCGTAACCAGAACACAGATACGAACAGAAATTTGCACTTGAAGCCATACTGCCTCCATCGTTATCGGGTTCGCCTCTATCTTCAGACGAAACGTAATCATCATCAATCGTTCCTTCACTGCCACTGCTTCCAGTTCCAGAAGAGTTTAGCAACGACTTGATGATTCCAGTTTGTGTTTGTAATGCACTGGAATCATGGACCCCAGCCATTGTGGAACCGCCGCCCCTGACTGCATTCATAGCGTTTTGTTCCAATGCGGTTGGCATATTGGCCAACTGTACTGAGGTTGAAACCACCCCACCGGACCATTGAAATGTAACGCTTTCAACACGATAAAAACCTTGTACGACACCAGCAAGCCCGTTACTCGTATAGCTGTAAATCTCAGCATACTGTGAGAGTCCGTCACCCCAATGGATGAAATTCCTGCAAGAGATTTGAACTTTTGCACCCTCGGTATTGTTCCTTAGTGCAATCATTGCAAGTCTCATATAGGTGCTTGTTGCATTGTCGTTTGCCATAAAACGACCGCTGGGTGTAAACACCATTGTGCCGTTCGGCGTATCCTGAACGTCGAAATTCACATTCATCAGGAAGCTACTGTCAACTGTCGAAGACACTGAGTCCAAAGGTATGGCAACTTTGTTATTCCATAATCCGTATGGTTTAGGAGCATTATAAAGAAACACGACACGGTCTAACGACAAGTCGGTTCCTTCCATATCAGCCGGGGTTAATGATTCATCGTCCTTTCTTACAGCAACAAGGTACGACCCTGAATTGTTCACATCCTTACGTGGTATATAAATCTCTCGCTCAGATTCTGGGAGACTTGTTATGTCTGAGACAGACTCTAACCCTTCTTTTGCAGCGAACAGATTGTCGATGATGTTGCTAAATTCTCTCTCATACATGGATGATGCAGAAGAGGCGTTTGCCGAACTGTTCAGTACGGCAAACTCGTACATACCGTTTCGGAAATAAAATTTCTTCTTTTCTTTTTTTAATTCCGAAATCCATTCTTCTAATGTGAAGAACTTGTCAGTACCTTTCAAACAGGAAGCAAATCGAACATCCACTTTGTAAAGTGTCTTGAAGGCTTTAAAAACCTCTTCTGGTTCTGAATAACGCTCACCGACGACGCCACGGCACATATTTGGTGATGACTGGTCAGGCATGGACGCTAAAGAAGATTCGTTAGAAGTCCCGCCCGTACTCCCCTCTGTTGCTTGAAGTGAATTGATGGCATCCTGTATGGCTTGCTTGTGTTTATCGTAAGCCATGTTTGAACCTTCAACAGAGCTTCCGAAGTCAAGCATGTGAAAGTCCTGCAACGACTGGTACGTGTTACCCATATTTCCTGACGAGTTCATGTCCAGTTGAAATGTTATCGTGGATGGTGTCCCCATGTTGTAGGACCACCCTTTCACATTCAGAAACCACACACGTGTTCCACTGTAACACTTTATCCCGATTGCCATAGTACCGAAATTTCCTTCGGCAGCTATACCATACTGTGTGTTGCCTGTTGATACGGCAGTACGATTAGCGTTATTTACTAGACTTTCAAGATTTGAGTCTTTCTTCGATGATGCAACAACGGACAACAGGGTAAACAAGTCTTCGTAGTAATCGACTACCGTAATCGTACCCTCTACGGAAGCCATACCTGACTCAGAACTTGTTGAGACGTTCTGCACGAGGTTCACACTCTGTACGGCTTTCATACGTGTAAAGTCGAACTGGTACGAACCGATGCCTAACACAGCTTTGACGAATGTGCTGTTCTTGTAGTTCTCAAGGCTCATTGATGCTTACCCACGATATGTCTATTTGAGGTCTATGATTGCTTTACATAGTGATTCTGGTTTCGTTGTACTGTCCGCACGTAAAACACGAATGTGATGTCGTCCAAGGTACGCTTTTCGTTCATGTTCCTTTTCTTCATCGTACCATCTATGACCGGGTTCATCGTATTCGACAGCACATACGAATCGGTTATTCTCGTCAAAAACAGCGAAGTCTATTCTGTATGTACCGACGGAAAACTGACGTTCTATCCTGTACCCCCATTGTGAAAGCATGGAATAAATGCGGTCATAAAAATGTGTCTCAGGACGTGAGGGACAGATTATTTCACGTTCAATTCCCAAAGAACTGCACAGCGCCTTTTTCACCCTGTCAGAGGTCATCGTATTGTGCGACAGGATAAAGATTATTCCGTCTATGGTTGTGAAGCATGAACGCTTTTTGAACTCTAAAAATTCGTCAGGCACAAGGCAGTTCAGTTCGCATACGAAATCTTCAAAGGTCGGCTCAAAGTCGTCGAAGTCAATACGGTCAAGAAGGTACGGTCGAAAAGCATCATCCATCGTGAGAAGAAATTCAGGAGCTTGCGACAGAAGCATTTTCAGCCCCTGAACTCTTCTGTACCCGAGAATACTTGCAAGATTGGACAATGGGTACATTACGGTTTCAGCGATACGTAATTCCCATAAGCACAGTTCAAACCCTCTCAGATTACGTCTGTGTGCTTCCAAAGCTCCTGTACTATCCCGGTAAATGTACTGCATGGTTTACTTCACACTCTGCTTCTTATAGTTTGACATTGCTCTTCGGACAACAGACGCAATACCAGAACGTGCGTCTTCAAAGGATTCATTGGACACTGTACGAGATGAAGTGTCTCCAAATGGTGTTCTTACATCATTCGTAGAGTAACCTTCGACTGCAAGGTAATGGGCCAGTGATCCGTGATCAACCATCTCAACCTGTACTGGTGTGTGTTTTTTCTTGTTAGTTTCTTTCTTGATAAGCATAACGTCTTCTCCTGTTTATGATTTGGCCGAACATAAAGTTGTCGGCATAGAAACTTTTTACCTTTGGTTTGATTGCAAGTGACAATAAAAAAGCCGCTTCTCATGGAAGCGGCTTGATGAAAATCTTGGTTATTTATTGCTGTAAGCCATCAGCATGAAAGCCGATGTAATGCGTACCGCCCGTAAGGGCGATACGGCTTCCCCTCGACAAGGCATCAACAGAATTGAATGAACTGGGGCGGTATTCAAACGTTTCATTAAAGTTGATGCATAGCTCAAAAGAGCTGCGTCTGTTCTCATTAGTGTGACATTTGTTACGGGTGTTTTTAGAGGCACCACACCCATAACAAATGCCATACCTCTGAGACACCTATGGCTGTATGAAGACCTGTCTGTATGTATCACACCCATAACAAATGTCATACCTCTGAGACAATCTCTCTGGGCTCTGTATACGACGCCCCGTATCACACCTGTAAGAAATGTCACACCTCTGAGACCAGTTGATAGCGCACCCAACCCTCAGGCGTGTATCACACCTATAAAAATGTCATACCTATGAGACCTGAGAAATGATTGTCTGTGATTCCGGACAGTATCACACCTGTGTTAAATGCTATACCTCTGAGACAGCGCAAACATAGCGGTCACGAGATGCTCAGTGTTACACCTATGTTAAATGTCATCCATCTGAGACCTCCTCATTAAAAAGTGGGCGAAATTGCCAAGTCAATAAATGCCATACCTCTGATACGCAGTAAGGTCTTTGCCTTACACAGTGAATTATACCACAGTTCTTTAAATCAAAGCTCACAGCACCACACAATCAAATCAGTGGGTCGTCTTTTTGGTTATTGATGCAACGATTAGGTGAATCTATGTCAATAAGAATACGAAAATCTCATGGCGGTAAATTCCTTGTTTCACACAGAAGCGTCCATTATCACGACATCATGTCAAATACAGTGTTGCAGAGAGATGTGGCTCGCTCTGGGAACATGTATGTCAGACATTCGTTCAAGCATTTCCTGAACGTAAAGATGGCCTCTTACGCATTACCGTCTTTCCGTCCTCTGTCAGGAAAGTGCATTGGAAAAGACTGCATACAGCCGGATATGTCCTGTCATTCAGGAATCGTTCGTGAGTTGGACGAAGGGCTTACGCCTGAGATGTACCTGAATATGAGTGCTCTTGCGTGCACAGACGGAGTCAGGTTTGTTAAAGGCGGGCAGTTCTACTATGTAAATTTAAATGACGGAAATCTGTTACGTGATGACTCATTCACTCGAAAGCAGTATCCGTTTGGGATTTACTATGGATGGTTCAAAGTCCGTGTATGGACGACTTCAAAGGATTACAAGAAGGAGTACAACCAAAGCGGGTACATGTATGAAAAATTCGTCAAAGGATTTCTCTTACAGAAACGAACCGCAAAGTTCCTTTGTGGCCGTGTCGTGTGGATTGACGAGATAACAAGCAGGAAACGAACAAACAACACGTATTCACGAGAGGTTGAATATCCTGCTGAAACTGCTTACTTTGTTGGTGATGAATTAAAACAGGGATTGTTCAAACGATGTGCGTGCAAGAACTTTGTCCCTGCAAACCCACTGTTTTATATTCCATTTGAAGCCTATGATGCACTGCCTTTCATTGACGCCTTTATACCTGTCAATTTCAGAAATCCTGTCTGTGCAGGAATGAAACTTCCGCCTTCTCTTGAACTGTCTTATGTGAAAAATGTCAAGTGGATTTCTACGGCACCTGGTGTGACTTCGTCATCCGGAAATGTCTTTATGGAAGACCCAACGGAGCGTCTGTTTGAGTACACGATGGTTCGTATACCGACAGAGAAAGAATGGGTAAGGCTCGTTACTCCGAAAAACATCGAAGACCACAAAAAGAATCTTGCGTTGAAAGCCTTTGCGAAATTCTTGTCTCAGCACACTTCACACACAGGAAGCAGAGGCACTTTAAAATTCAAATACATTGACCTGAAAAAATGGCTTGCAGAAAACAAAGTAACCCTCCAGGAAATGACGAACCGTCTGCTTATCACGCAGCTCAAAGATGCCATGGTACAAGGGATGACTCAGTACACCAATGACATGGTAATTTATGAAACCACGCAGCTGACACCACGCGACAAAAAAGAGTTCTTTTCTGAGCAGAAGTACACAGAGACGCCGCTTTATCTGAATGGTCAACAGGTGAAGTCAATAATCAAGTCTGACACAGAGACAATAAAGAAACCAATACGTATCGTAACTTCGACAACAACATACACGACGGTAGTAAACAAGTATGACTTTTCTTCCGGAGAGTTTATCAGCAGAACAGAAACGCATGAGACACAAGTCAGACCCGTTTCAACATTACTTCTTGGCGGGAAAGAAGTGTTCAAAGAAATGGCAATGACGCCTACAATAAGTGCCGGATTTACGATGACATTAGCCTCAAGTACAGTCAAGTCCTTAATTAAGACATACAACACATACGCATCAGGAAACGGCTTGCCTCAGTTATCGCAATACATTTTCAATCCGATAGAGGTTATACGTTCAATTATGTACGATGCAGAGAACGAATGCTACAGAAAACTCCGTATCGACACGAAAGACCCAAAAGGCGATACGATTCCTGTTACAATGGACTCAATGGTTATTGGCTTTTCATTGCCAAAGTCTCTTCAGGACAGTGAATCAGAAGGCGATGCCTATTACTTTGCACTCATAAACAG
>Ga0247609_10000159_pt1 | contig 98059 bp, 133 predicted proteins | sample 172DNAGHGlowgp2_FD_193487 | JGI IMG/M metagenome (GOLD analysis project Ga0247609, IMG submission 193487) | Sheep rumen microbial communities from Palmerston North, Manawatu-Wanganui, New Zealand - 1728 DNA GHGlow gp2 | ecosystem: Host-associated > Mammals > Digestive system > Stomach > Rumen ...
AAGAGAACATTTAGATTTAGTTCCTATGCTTAAAAAAGGTAATGATGATATTGAATACTTTTCATGTTCATCTGGAGAAAAAACCTTTATAGACTTACACTTATTGGATAAATTGATTTCTACTGCTGGAATTTTAGTACTGGATGAGACACTTAAGAACCTAGATGTAAATCGTATGAGTGAGGCGTTAGAATTAATTAGTTGTTTGAAAGTAAATCTATTAATACTAACATCTCATTCTGAAAGTGTTAATGGATTCTATAACAAAACAATAAATCTTTCTATAAATGAACAAGGATTAACAGAAATAAATTAAAAATATTATGAGTGGAGATGAATTTTTAGAAGAGATTAGAAAAACGACTAAAGAGGAACAAGAAAAATATGAAAAGTATAATAAAGATTTTCTTAGTTCTTGGGCAGATAGAGCTGTTGTTTATAAAAAAGTAAGTAGCTTAGTACAGCCACTTTTTGAAAAGATATTAGATACCGTAGTTGATTATTGTTTAGAAATCAATAAGAAAGAAAAATCTAATACATTTATGAAAAAGACTATCGATAAAATGGTAGATGTATTAAATGATTACTATGATGATGCTACTGATAAAATAGAAGAAAAGGAAGAAAATAGTAATTATTTTTACAAAAATAAAGACAGTAATAAAGATGTAGATATTGAAAAAGATCCTAAAAAGTTTTATTTAAGTGAAGAGTCTATAAATGAAATAAATAAAGGAGATATAAATCTAGATTTTAAAATCCTCAATAAAACAGATATTGATAATTTAGAGGAAGAAACAAAAATATCTAAATTTACTGAAATAACATATGATGAATCTGTATTTGAATATAATATAAATAAATGTATGGATCGATCCTTTATGTATATTTGTATCAGTGGTTCAAATAAAGATGTTTTTAGCTCTGCTGAATTAATATTATATGGTCTACCAAATAATAAACTAAAAATTATTGAACATAAGAAAAAAGATCAAAATATTATTGATTTAGAGAATATAATAAGTTATATTTTCCTTGATTCTGATATTTATATAATTCCAGAAGAAAAATCAAGTGATAATATATATTTTGATAAAATAAAATCTTTAGAACAATGTAAAGAATATTTTAAAAGTCAAGGAAAAGATATTAGTAACTTAGATGAATCAATAAAATATAATAAAGGATGGTCAGATATGTTTGAAAGATGGAATAAAAGTAAAGAAACACAAGAAGAATCATCCACTATTGATGCTATAAAACAAACAGCTGAAGAAACTGAACAAATAATTAAAGACAATGCTAAACCTATATTATAAACTGCTTAACTATTCCCAAGTATCTGATTATGATAGTTTTTATAAAGAAGCCTTACCCGAAGTACTTAAAGTGAAGGGTGCTATTGAGGCCTGTAAGATACTTTACTCTATGTCAAATAATCGTATTATTTTATCTGTAGCTGAAGGAGAAAGAGTATATAAGATTGATCTACTAACATCTGGAGCAAATAAATCAATTTTTGGTACTTTAATTTATATGCCATTAGATAAAAGATTGGATTTATACGGTTATGATACTAATATTCCACTTATACAGTGGAAAAATAAAAAAGTAGTATTTAATAACTTAGAGACTTTATTAGAATTAGCAAAGGCTGATAAAATTTTCAGTAATATAATAAATGTACTATAAAAAATAAAAAGAGATAGGGTAAAATCTATCTCTTTCTTTTCTCCAAACTCTTATTTATGATATGAGTAAAAAATTTTGTAAAGTAGATAAAAAGTGGTGTAAATTCTTAAAAAGAGGTATTTGTAGTTTTTGTAATACCAAATTAGTATATGTCAATAGATGTCCTCGTCTTAGATTAATAGAAACTACCAGATTACATGAACTTATGAAAATTGTTAATTTTAGTTCTGTTTTTACTTGTATCTATAATTGGTATGAAAGTCAACGTGGAAATTCAAAATTATACTATTATGTTTTTTACAAATGTTGTTTAATGAGGCCAAAAAAACATAATCTTACTGATTTATTTATAGATATAAAACTGTTTGAGGATCCTAATATTAAATTTCCAAATGTATCTGGTGTTAAAATAATAAATAAAGATAATATAAGCTATGGATTAGAATCTTTTAAATGGAATGATTGGGTATCTATGTTTATTACAAAAGAAACATTAGATAATTTTTCTCCGGAAGAAATAGTTGCAGCCTGTCTCTATGAAATGACTTTTTATGGATTTAATGAAGATGTTATTCAAGAATATTTAATTAAACTAGGTAAAGTAAAATAAAAAGATAGAAAGGATTAAATCCAATCTATCTTCTCTTTTTTTTACATCACTGCTTTTCTTATCTCATTTACCATGATATTCATAACCTTACTCATTTGTGATTTTATTGCTAAGTTTTTTATAAAATCAAGTTTAGGATTACAGTCAATAGTAAACTTGACCTCTGTTTTTTCTCCTTCTCCTACAGATTTTAACTCGGCAGTGATTGTAGTTCCTATTTGATTTGAATAGACACAGACTGTATTATTTTTTTCGTCAGCCTTTAAATCTATTCTAATAATTCCTAAAATCGGTACACTTGCATTAGCTGCAGTACCAGCTTTATTTAATTTTACATTCTCAATACTTTTTGAGATGTAGTTATTTCCATTTTTCAGAAAATTAAATACCCTATCTATTGGGTAATTTACTGTTATTGTTTGTTGCATAATAATTTAAATTTAAGTTGTTAATATTTTGAAAAATAAATGTCATCATAGTTTTACCTACAATAACATTTACTATTTTGTGTTCCGACTTCGTTCCGTAAACTTCACTAGTCTTCACATATATAAGGCTTTTAAGGATTATAAGTTACTGTTTTATTGATCTTGGTTGTCTACATAACCTTGAATCATTTCTCCATCCACTTTACCGGCATCCATTTTCTTGCCTTCTTGTTCGTAAAATTTAACACACTTCAGCTTAAATGCTTCTCTTAGTGGATCATCATTCTTTCTTAATACTATGCCTTCTCTAGGAACTTTATGATATATACATAAAGGTTCATCTTTTTCCATACCAAATCTCTTATCTACTTTCATAGCTTCTAATACATTTTCATGCCAATGTTCATCAATAGGAATATTTGGATATAAGTCTTTCAGTGTACCTTCATAAACAATATCAATTACATGTATATTTGGAATTAATTCAGGATGTTCTTTTATTAATTTTTCGGTCCAAGTTTTTACATCACTCACATTCCACTCTTTTATACCTTTTTCTTCTATAGTAGTAATTCTATAAGGCATAAATTTATTTTCACTTTCTAAACACCCATAATCAAATTCAGGAAAATCAGTGTATCCATCAGTATCACCCATTATTTCTCCGTATACTGTCATACCCTCGGGAATATATGGTTCTAATATTTTTGCATATTTTCCCCAAATATTTTCTGTATACTTACTCTTAACTCCTTTTTTCCTAGAGACTTTTATGTATCTATTCTGTATTACGTTACGGCTAGAATAAATCAAATCATATTTTTCTTCTATCTTTTGCCACTTTTCTGGTAAACTAATACGTATATAATTAACTATATTATTAAACCAGTTAAATCTTGTATTAATAAGCTTTGGCACTCTACACAAAATATTAGCAAAGATAGCAGAAGTACCATGAATTTTAATACTTATATTAACTACATCTTCTGGATTAATCTCTTTTATCTTCCTATTAAGCTGGTCTGTATCAAAATGCTTAAAGAATTGTCCATCTATAATATGATCGATTTTCTTTACACCCTTTTCTTAGGTTCTTGAGGTCTTTTTCTTGTTTCTGGTACATAGGGGACATAAACTTTGACAAATAACTCATCACATACAGTATCAAAGTCCTTATCCACATAATCTTCTAAATTGAGATCCTTTAATTCAGGTTTCCAATTTACAAGACTATCTTTATGAAACAAGAATCCGAATGATGGTTGTTTTCTTAATCTTATACATTTTACTCTTCCGTGTTTATTAAAGAAACCAACTAATTTTTTTGCTTCATCATTTTTACCCTCATCTAATAACTTCTGAACTTTTTCGTAATTTTTATTTAATGATCTTTCTCCTAGCTCAAACAAATTATTACAACTTAAGAAATTTTTATTCAGTTGTGTTTCGTTTGCAGCATATATCATTAAATCTCCTTCTTTACATTCATCTTTTCTTACTACTATCTGAAATCCGTTTACTTGTGTTGTAGCTAAGAAATCTGAATTTTCTACTGGTGTAATTTTTCCTAATCTAACAACAGTACAACAATATTCGTGTTGTATCTTTTCTGATTCTTTTAAAAATTGTGTCATTATTTTTTTTATTAAATTTAAATTCATATATAAGAGTTTGGGTTAAAAAAAAACAAAAAGAGTAGACGTTTAATTTATCTACTCTTTAAAATTTTATCCTCTATAACACCCACAATTTCTATTCTTTTGTCCGCTTGTAGTACTCCATGCAGAATTAGATCTTATATAGTTACTTCGATCATATTCTTCATCTTCTGGATAAATTCCACTAGTCCAAGATTCATAATCCTTAACTGTTTGTCCTTTAGGTAAACAAGTACAGCAGTCCCAATTTTGGTCTTCTACAAATAAATCAGCATATTGGAATTTAAGTCTCATACAAAGTGAAGTTAGAGCATTTGACCAAGTGAATACAAAAATATCTTGATCATATAATTCATTGCTTGTGTCAATATTTACTTCATAAGCTAAATCTAGTGTGCCTTTATTACAAATTAATTCAGCTCCATATCTAAATATTCTAAGTATTTCTTCAATTTTAATCTTTATATCGTCTGTACCAAGAATTATAAGTTTATTATTTAAATAGTTTATAATTTGTACTTGATATGGAAGCATTTGTGGGAGATTCATATAAAAATCTAATTGAACTAAGCCCAATGAGTCTAATAAATATTTAGAATTTTGTGTATAAAGGAAAAAACACTCATTATAATCCCAAGTCATATTTATTCTCCTTCATCAATATTATTATTATTTTCATTTGTATCATTAAAAAGGATTCCATTAATGCATAACCACCAATTGGGTTTAAGACATATATAGATTAAATTTATCTTATCTACTTCGATATAAAAATCTCCGGGAGTTCCTTTTGAATTTGATGATGCAGGCTTTTCATCTACTTCTCTTAATACAATTCCATTAAAATCTAAAGATATATTCCCATCAGTTATTGTAGGTTTTATTTGACTATTAGTATCAAAATCAGCAGGACTTAAAGATAAATTATATAATGTTTCTAATGCATTTTCTATTTTATTCATATTATTTGCATTAACCGGAGTTTCATTATCTACCCAGGTTGTTTTATCATATCTTATTCTCATTGTATTTCTCCTCCATCAATAAATCCAATATTATCAACCCAATTACTTTCATTAATAAAATCAGATAATTCTAAAGATTCCCCTATATAAGAATATTCAACATATTTTCCGCTATTAGAAAGAAATCTAATTTTCATTCCTTTAGATCTTCTAGCTCTTGATACTAATTTAATAGCTTCATCTAAATTAAACTTTCTTTCAAAATCATTAATTTCTTGATTTAAATTATATATACCTTTAAGAAGATAATTAACAGCATTAACTAAGCTGTTTATAGTGCTATTCATTTTACTTAAATCAGAAGAGGAAAGTTTCTGACCTGATTTAAATATTAATCCTGTTTGTCCTATTAATTCCATAATCAATCTAATATTAAATTATCTAAGTTACAATCATCCAGCGTAGTTCCTTTTTTAGTTTTTACTGGCTTTTTGGTTGTTTTATTTTTACTTTGTATATCTATTTTACCCATTCTTTTACTAGATTTTTCTAATCTAGTATAGGATTCTATTTTATTTGGTGAACTAACTTTTCTAATCATAATCTTTAATTTTAATTATTATTACTACATATAAATTCTCCGACGATTCTATTAGTTTTTCTTTTTATTCCAACTAATTCTAAATCTCGAAGTGTAAAAAATAATCCAGGCAGTTCTTTTAATCTTACTATTGTTATTATTTTACCATCTATAGAAACTCTAAAATAAATATCATCAATAGTAAATGTTTGATTAGAATCTATAGCACAAAAATTACTAGTTGGCATTGATTTTATATTTACACCAGAACCTATTAAATCTTTATAATCCCAAGTACCTGCTGGATCTTGTTTACATTCACATCTATTATTTTTCATATAATTTCTCCTTTAGCTAATTTATCAACTATATTATTATAATTGGCATCTTCATCATGTTTTGTGCTATGTCCCTTTACCCAATTAAATGAAATTCTTCCTTTAAGATTTTGATTATTAATTTCATCCATTATATCTGATTTTATTTTAGCTATATATGGTTTATTTATTTTCCATTTATTTGTCATCCAATAAGTTACTCCTGTATAATCAGATAAAATTTCTATAGTATCTTGAGGTCCTATATTATGTTTAAATTCAGATAAAGCAATTAAAACACCTAACATTTCACAAGTTGGATTAGAAACGTCACTAGTACCATAATGGATTTTTAAAAAATTTGGTTCAATTTCCATAGAGAGTTTATTTATTATTTTTCCATCTTTAACAATGATTCCCCCTATTCCTAATCTTCCAGAACCGCCCTTACTTTTAAAATGAGATCCATCAGTATATATTCTTAATTTGCTCATATTTCTATTATTTTATTTGGTGTTCTTATCTCTATACTATCTAATTTTAATTTTTCATAAATAGTAGTAAATTCTTTTGTATTAATACTTAAAATATTAGTTAAAGAATTCATAAATAAGTCTTCATCTTTTGTTTCTACTCCTCTTATTAAGTTTAAAAAATGAAAAATTAATTTATCAATATTATCTTCTTTAATTGATTCTATAATTCTATCTCCTCCCCAAGTATTAAGAGCAGAAAATAAATCAACAAATTTCCAGGGTATTATTATATGAATTCCATTAGTAAGATAATAAATTATATATGTTTTATTTAGAATTCTTAATATTATATTTTGACTTATTAATATATCTTTTAATTTTATAATTTCTGTATTATCTTGAACATAATATAGTTCTAAGAATTCATTAAACAATTCTTTAGTATTCATAGTGTTGAAAATATATCATTTGTTAAAGCTATTCCAGATAAACAGATTGTATTTGTATCTTTAAAAATATTATAACCAGATTTATCACATTGATTTTTATAGTTTAATATTTTTAATAATTCTTCTAAATCATCTTGTATATAAAATGTAATACTTAGAATACTATCATTTAGATCCCAAGCATCGGTAAAAAATACTGAAAATGGATAAATTTCAAATTTTTCTAGTCCTTTTAAAATTGATTCCTGTATTTCTATTTCTCTAGGTTGTTTCATATTCAGTTATTTTATAATTTAAAATATCTAATTTATTTAAAATATCTGATAATATATTTCTATGAGATTCTTTATTATCAGAGCCATAATCTAAAATAACTACACCATCAGCATGACATAATTTAACTAATTGTTCTAGTTTTTTTATTATGTTTTGAAAATTTGATTGTTCAGAGAGTTCTATTATATATTTTTTCTCATATTCCTCTCTTGTTATCTTTCTATCTCTTCTATTTTGATATAATTCATCTGATGGTGCTAAATTTTTAAAATGAATCGCTGTATCTGAATATTTACCTATTATTTTAGAATTTTTAATATTTCTAATTATAAAAATAGGTAATAAATTATTTTTTATTATATCAATTAAATTTTTAGGAGAGACATATGAAGTATAAATTTTTAAATTTGATTTCATTTATTTCCAAATTTTTTATTTGAGCTATTAAATGAGGATTTTGAAAATGTTCCTGTACTTTTATTATATTTTTTCTTATATTCTTTAAAATCCCCCTTTTGATTATTATTATTGTTATTATTTTGTATTCCGAATCTTTGAGAACTAATCATAAAACCCGATGGAGCAGTATTTAATCGCTTTAAAAGAGATACATTAGAACTTACCATAGCTATAAAAGTCGCAGAATCTATATGATAATTAATTTCAGCAGTATTTAATATATCAGCTCCTTGAATTAATCCATTTAATTTCAAAAATTCATCAAATTTTATAAATAATTCACCTAAACTTGTAGTAATTAATAATGTATCTGTTGTTGGTTCATATAAATTAAATTCTTCTTTTTCTTTATCAAACCCTATTACGACATCTATCATTTCTTAAATATTATATAACTAGTTAATAAGGATGTTACTATTGCTCCTCCTATAATCCAATAAGTTTTTTCTTGTCTTTCTTTTTCTAAAGCTACTTCAAGATTATTTTTCATTATATTATAAGCCTGTTCTTGATTTTCTATAATAGCATCTTTATTATAAAGTATTTCGTTCTTTAATGAAATTGTTATAGAATCATTATAAACTATTTCATTAAGTATATTATTTTTATTTAACTCTCCTTCATATTTTGTTACTATTATATTTGCATCAATTATATTATTTTTTGATAAAACAGCTACGGTATCTTGATCTATTTCTACTAAAGAGGGATGTGGATCATCAAGAGTAGATAATTCTCCATAATAAAGTAAGTTATCTTTTAGTAATTCTATGTTTTCTGTTATAGGAAGTTCTTTTATTTTTTCAACTTCTTTTATAACAACTTTTTCAACTATAATTATACTATCTTTTAATTGTTGTATAAGTTTATCTTGTATATTAATTACAGTAGTTAAAGAATCAATAGTTTCTAATTCTTTTTTGTTATCCACTATAATAGTTGTAGGTCTATTCATAATTTCTTTTATTTTATTTATTGAATAAGAAATTATAAATACACTAGCTAATACAAAAAAGACTATACTAAATATTTTTAATAATTTTTTCTTTGAATCTGTCATAATAAATAAAATTAAAATAGAAAGAGATAAACTATTTTACTAGTCATCTCCCTCTAATCGGTTTATGCTTTTATATTTTCGCTAACAAAGATACCAATTCTATATTCGGTATCTCCTTCTTTTTTATAATTTACTTTTTGATGATAAATTTTATAATTTTCATTTTCTTTTAATATATTATGAGACTCCCAACCATTAGTTGTAGTTAATTTATTGATTAAGTCTTGTAGTTTAGATACTTTTGGAGCATATTCTTGAAGAACAGCAGTATCTTCCTTAGTATTCATTTTTTCTTTTAGTTTACCCAACTCTTCTTCTGCTTTTTCTTTATTTAAGAAATTATCACCAGAATTATTTAAAGTGTATTGTTCAGGAGTTTCTAAATTAATAACTGTGTTTAAAAACTGATTACCTATTTTTTTACTTGATATTTCAGCAATAACAGCAGAATAATCTCCAGTATTAGCAATAGCACTTCTAATATCCTCTAAAGATTTCATAGAAGTTGTTATTCCTAAACTTACAAAAACTCCAAGAGGTTTAATAAATGTTTTACCATCAATAGAGTTTATATAGAAAGTTTTAAAATTTTGTTGATAAAAAACTTCAACAATGTCATTTACTTTTTCTCTAATAATCATTTATTACTAAATTTTCTAATCTTCATATGTTTCCAGTTTATCTTATCACTATCAAAATAATTACTATTTCCATAATTAAATCCATAGAGAAGATATCCTGGCATATTTTCCTCAACTTTATTCCACTCTTCTAAATAATCTTCAAAATCAGATATAACAATTAGTATAGCATCCTGTTTATAATTATCTCTGAAATATTCAATACCTTTTGCTAATCTTGTTCCTCCACCCATATGAATCTTTGGAACTCCTTTTTTAGGATCAATATTTTTAATATGTTCACCTAAACTAGTATTCCAGGTTATAATATCATATTTTAACCCTCTATTAAGTTTTCTCATACATTGTCCAATAGTTTTTAAGATTCTATCAACAAGTCTAGTATCCATAGATCCAGAGATATCGATTAAATACACGATCTTAGGCTGATTTGATATAGTTACTTTTCTAGAAACCGTAGGAGCGATAACAGATCTATTTATTCCTTTATTGTAAAGTTTCATAAGATCTTTTTTAGTATCAACTTTAATAACACGACTTCTAAAATTTAACATAACCTCTCTTAATGCAATATCAACTGCATCAACATCTTTATCGACCTCTCTTATAGCTTCAGAACCTCCATTACTTCCACAACCAATTCCACCTTTACTTCTTATTTTACCTAATTTTCTTAAGTTATCAGCTTCAACTCTAGAATCAGTATTATGGTCTTGTCTAGTGCTATTTCTTATTCCTTTGTATGGACTTTCTTTCTTTTCTCCACCTCCGTCTTTGCCATCTCCATCACGACCATCTTGACCATCAGAATTACTATCTTCTGTTAATCCAAGGTCGCTCATTAAGTTAGATAATCCTTGCATTCCTTGACCAGAACCAATTTGTCCATTTGCTATATCTCTTAAAGCATCATTATAACCTTTTTGATAATCACCTTGACCTGCAGAACTTTGAGAACCACCATTTCCACCCAGTTGAGAGCTTCCACTTCCACTACCTTGACCTGATGATGGTTGACCTCCACTTCCAGGCATATTTCCTTGACCTGGCATTCCCTGTCCTGGCATACCCTGATCATTCTGATTCCCTTGTCCTTGTTGTGATTGTTCTTGTCCAGATTGTCCCTGTTGGCCCATTTGTTGATTCTGCATACTCTTACCAACTTGCCCATTATTATAGTCTCTCAAAGCATCATTATAACCTTTTTGATACTCTGGACTCATATTAGCAAATTGATTTAATGCATTCTGAATATCCTGTTGAGTAACCTGGGATGTATCACCATTACCTCCCATTTGAATATTGACAAGCATTTTTACAAACTTATCTAAATTCTTGATAATCAGCATAAGATATTCTACATAGGTCAAATCATTAGGGAATTCATATCTTTCAGGAATCATTAGTTTTATTTTAGATTCCTTCTGCATTTTATCCAATCTATCTTGCAGGTCCTTCTTAAATGCTGGATCTACTGCATGATCTTGTAAATACTTCAATAACTCTTCATCCGTTTTTGGAAGAGCTGAAGATATATCATGCTCCATTTCTTCAATATCATCTTTACTAAGAACAGAAGAATTAACTTCCATATCCATAGCAATATTATGAATTTGATGATTAAGATATGGATCATCAATAACCCTTTCAATTAACTTATCGGCAAAATTAATACCACAATTTTTATTAATTTCTGCAATAAGATCATCTCTATAGTTATTAAAAACATTACAAATACTAGAATCAAGATCTTCATGTATTCCATCCATATGACCTAAATAAATATGACCATACTCATGCATCATGATTCTAAAATCTGTTCTGTCAATTCCAAGTTTACTACATACAATTTTATAAACTATATGACCAGAATCTTTATCTTTATATTTAAAGCAATACCCCAAATCATTTAATTTGGGGTCATACTTTTCATCAATGTCTAATATTAATAGATTACCAAACCTATTATATGTACTATCAACAAAATTTTTTATTGCTTCTAGTTCAGATTTTGTTCTCATAGTATTTATTTTTTATACTCTAATTTCTGGTATTATCTTTGAAACTGCTGGTGAAAAGTTGATTGCATATTTTCTAAACATCTTCAACTTATATTCAACTTGACGAAGTTTAGTCATGGTATCATTTAAATCTTTCTTAATATCAGTTTCATAAGATTTTTCTGGTTTCTCTATTAAAGATTTTAATTCAGTGATTATATCTTTGACTCTATTCCAAGTGACAATTTTAGCAGCAAAAGCTTCTGGTGTAATATCAAAATCTTTAAAAACATCTTTACTTGTACTAGAATCAGAATCTCCAATTTTTACTTCAGGTTTAAACTTCTCAATTAATAAGTTACCAGTTTTAACTAAACAGGTAAAAATTGGCTTAATCGTTTCTGGATTAATTGGACGTTCAATATTTTCAAGATCTTTATCCTTTATAATTTCATTAACTTTATTAAACAAAGCTTGTAATTCAGGATCAGTAAAAGCTTTTGTAGTTTTTGACATCTTCTGTAAATAATCTTCATACTCAGAAAGTCTGTCATTATTTAATTTTTCTACATCATTTATAACTTTTATCATATATTCTTGAAAATCTTTACCAACCTTTGTTACAACAACATCATCACCGTTAGTTGTTTTCTTTGGATTTCTACTAACACCAACTCCACAAAGACCATCAATAACATTTCGATATAGATTACTAGATATTCCTTCTTTTCCAAAACATTGATAAATCGCAATCGTAGCTTCTCTCAGATAACATAAAGTTCTAAAAGTAATAAATCCATATAACTTTGAATCTTTATCAGTATCCGAATAAATATTTTGTAAATCAGTAACAGCAAGATCGACAGGTTTATCTCCTTGAGTCATTAAAATTTTCATTACATCTTTTAACCCTCTTTCAATATACTCTCCTATCATATTATATTTTTTCTCAGGAATATCTTTTTCTTGTTCATCTAATTCCCGCATATTCTTTTCTAACTCCGTAAAGTAATTTTTCTTCTCACCCCTCATACTACCCTCAAATTTGTTTAAAAATACATTTAAATCATCTGCAGTAGGAATGATATTGAAAATCATAAAACGATTCATTACTGGAGGAAGTAAGTTCATAGTATTTGATAAATTTTGAGCATAGTTACCAGCAGATACAATTAACGTATCATCTGGTATTTTTTCTGTTTTAACCATTCTCTCAAAAATCAAATGTAATAAAGCAGCTTGTACATATTCATTCGCTGTAGTAATTTCATCTAAGAATAATAAGGTTTTCTTTCCCTCATTATGATTTCTTATAACTTCCTCAAACCAACTAGGTCTAAGAGGTACTGCTGCCATTTTACGATCATAACTTACATCCTTTGGAGCTACATCATATCCAGTTACTTCTTCTGCAGTAGTTGAATTACCTCTAAGTAATACAACTTCATAACCTCTAACTTTTGCAAATAAATTTACCGTTGAGCTTTTACCTGCTCCTGGATTAGATAAGAATAATACCGGAACTCCGCTTTTTTCAGCAATTTTTAACGCACAGAAAATATCTGTATTAATGTTATTTTTTCTTGCCATCTTTTAAAATTTTAAATTGTAAATTTTATATTTATGTCATATATAAGAATTTGAGGCTTACTAATTCGCATTTTATTAATCTTAATTTCCTTATATTTGTTATGATTATTGAATCTAATAAAATAATAACATCAATAAATAAAAAGTATATCAATAAAATATTAGTAGTCAATTTTCTAATAGTGTGGGGAGAAATTGAGTTTAATACTTATTTAACCCCATGTTATAGATAAATTATATTCATCTTTAATTAATTAGATCTGGACATAATTTTTATAACTGGCAAACTTGATAAATCTAACTATAGAGTATTATAAACAATAATAGTATATATAAATATGATAGTTAAAGTATTTTTAATTGGAAAAGATAGAATTTTTGTTGAATTTGATAATAATAATAAAGATATTGGATTTCATATTATAGAAAACCATAGTAATTTTGGAAAATTAGTTTCTAAAAGCATATATCTTAAAATAAAAAAACAAGCTGGATTCATTAATTATCATGCTTTTTGTTATAGTAAATATTTTGAAAATAAAATACCACAACAAATAATAAATATATAAAAAAAGTAACTCAAATAGAACCGAGTTACTTTTTTCTTTATTCATACAGTGCTTTAGAAACACTTGCTAAACTTGGATGATTTTTTAAACTATTCCAATTATTTTTTAATTTATCATTAGTGTCTTCTATTGCTTTAGTAATGTCAACATCTCTATAATAAGTTTGTAATATCATAACTAATAAGGCATGTTCTAAACTTATTGGAGACAAGGCTATCATATTATATTCATCATTTAACGTTTTGTAGAAGAAATCAGTTCCCCATTTAATAATAGGTGACTTTATACAAACTCTCCATACAGATTCAACATATGTTGCAAGTTCATTATAATTATCTATATGAATAGGGTCTTCTAATCTAATCTCTTCTACTTCTTTATTTTTTAATTCTTGTATTGAAGAGTTTTTATTATAAGTATTTTCTTTTTCTATAAAATCCCAACTTATAATATCATCAGATGTAGATAAATATTTATATATATCTTTATTTTCTTCTATATCTAAATCTACAGTTATAAATTCAGAAGATTTATTTAATTTTTCTAAAACTTCTTTAATTTTACTAACTCTTATACTTACTTTTATTTTTCTATTTTGCATATACTCCAATTATTTTTATATTGTTCTGCATATAATATTTCTTCATCTGTTGGTGGATCTAAATTTATAACTTTTGGAAATTTTAAAACTTCCCAACAATCAGGATATTGACAATGAGCATGAATAGACCATAAATTATTGTTTTTATTAACTTCTGAAAATTCTTTATCAAATTTATTCATATCTCTATTTCCATATATTAAAGTTCCAATATAACGAGGATCTATTTGCTCAATATATTTAATTCCAGCATGAGAACTAATATATCTATTTTTATTTAGTGTTATATAGTTAAACATATTTAATTTTTTATTCAATTTTTCTAGATATACTCGAGCTTGATTACTATCTAAATCATCATATTCTTTTGAAGTTGTGTTTAAAAAATCTTCTGGTAATGTTCTTAGTAAATATTCTTTAAGCTCTTTTTTCGCATTTCCATCCTTTAACATTAAATAACCTAGATATTTTCTTAATCTAAGCTCATGATTTCCTTCTAACCATAAAAAATTATCTTTTTTATTGTTTATTATGTAATCAGTTATTTTTCTAGATCCATTTTTTTCTGGACCATCTATATAATCCCCATAAAATATAGTTAAATCATATAGGGAAAATTTGGGTAATTTATTAAATAATTTAAAATTTGAATGTAAATCAGAAACATGTAATATTTTTGAATTTATTGTAAATGAATACTTCTTTTTTTGTTTCTTCCAATAATTTAAAACATCTGAATAAGTTTTAATAATTGTTTGTTCTGATACAGGAAACAAAGAATAGTTAAGTATATCATGCTCTAATTCATGTTTTTTCTTAGTTTGATAATAATTTACTGTATATTTTTTTCCACTTGTTGTATAATCTTCTGGTATATCATGAATTACGTAAAAAATAGTATATCCAAATATTAAAGCTACAGTTTCTAAAAAATTATTAGCTTCATTTTCAGAATCTATAACTATTAAACAACCTTTAGACATTCTAGTACATACAACTTCAATAAATCTTCTATATACTAAATCACTAAAAGATCTATTTAATATTTCTCTTCCTGGATATAATAATTCAGGAATAGCATATATTTTTCTAATTAAATTAATATCAATAAAATAATTTTCTAATTTTTCACTCTTTACCCAATTTAATTTTTCATCTTTTACTAATCCTTTTAAAATAATTAAACTTCTCATTCATTTTCATTCTGGTAGTTGTAATTTTTGATTTTGTTGTAAAGCAGGCAAGATAGAAAAGAATGCCCAAATAGAATCTTTTACATTACTGCTTGTTGGAAGAAGAGGTACTCCACACTTATTACAAATAAATGATATAAGTCCATATTGAAAATATTCTGGATTACATCTTACAACAAGTTTTCCTGAAGAAGAAGCAAGTCCAAATTCAAAAAGAGGAACCGGTGACATAGACTTCTTTAAGAAATTCATAAAAATACCATCAGCGGCAAACATCATGTTATAACACCAATCCATCTTTTGCATAAATTCTGGATTATCTGGAGAGGGCATAGGATTCATTTGAGGTGACATAAGAGGATTAATAAAGATCCATTTATGTGCTTTAAAAACCGAAATAGCCCCAGGACCCTCAGTTAATGTTACCATAGCTTGACATACTTTATCTTGCCAATGCTCATTAGCTGGATTTAAGTCTTGTGTTCCAGCTAAATAAATTTTAACAGCATCAGTAGCTTCAGGTAATTGATCCCCTACATTTAACACTAATACATTATTTGATAGTTGTTGCATATTCTTAATTTTATTTTTCTTAAATAAAAGAAGATTAGAACCAATCTTCAATTATACATTAATTTAACTCCAATCTTCTAATTTAAGTTTATTTTTGTAAATTTTATTTATTTGTTCTAAATCTCCTTTATAAATCATAATAACAACATCAGCATATTCAGAACTATTAGGTTCAATTATATATTGATGATATATAGGTTTCGATGTTTTTTCAGCATTTAAAAATTCATCATAATCTTTTATTATACATAGACGTCTTTTATTTTTTACAGCTTCTGGTATTTCTTTTTGCATTTTTTCAATTGGATATCCTTCAAGTGGTATAAATTCTGTTTTTTTATACTCATGTCTTATTGCTCCAATTACAAAGTTATATACGGTTTTTATTAATTCAGATACTGGTTTACTATTAAACTCACCATTATCATTGATATTCAAATTAGGCGTATTAACTGAAAATGTAATAAGCGCTGTCTTAAAATTGACTTTTTCTATAACAATATCATTAGGTAATTCATCTACTTTTTTTACTAATCCAGATAAATTTGCAAAATAATTATTTATTAGTTTTGTATCTAATAACATTGAAAATTTTTTATCAACCGGATTAAAACTTGTTGAAATTACTATCATTTTTATTCAAATTTTTTCGTTATTAAAATTCATATATAAGGAAATTAAGACTAGTGTAAAGGGGATAAATGGTTTTCTTATCCCCTTTTATCATTATAAATCTTTATGATAATTTAGATAATATTAATCTGGTTAATACTAGTAGTTATAGAAATCATATTATCATTTTCATCTTTAACAAAAACCACTCCAGTAATTTCTATTGGATTATCTCCAGTAGTTCCAACAGCATATAAAACACCGTCTCTTACATATGCTTTTGACATATCACTGCTTGAAAAACAAACTTGATTAACTGAGATATTTGCTATAGAATTACTATTTTCACTAGTATTTGTAGTAATAACTATAGGATAAAAATCACCAACATTAAGAGTATAAGTAGTAATATTATCACTAACAGTAGGAGTTGTTCTACTAAGTTGAATACTTATATCTTCAATTAAAGCGGGATTATAAATACTATAGTCACTTTTTTCATCTAACTGGGAATAAGACTTATCATTGCGTTCTCCAGCTCTTTCTTGTTTACGACTATCATTACCTACATCAAAGTTAATATCGTCTTCGGATCTTTTGGTAAATGATTCTGTAATAAACTCATTTTCATTAATTTCATTTTCATTCATATCATTCGTGTTTAAAATGTTTATAAAATTATAAATTGATTTAATTATTTAAGATTAGTTTGTCCATTAAAACAAAACTAATCTTTTTAATACATATATAAGAATAATAAACTTTCTGAAGCGCATTTTTATCATTTCAGAAAGCCAAAAAAAAAAATAAACTACTACTCTTAGTAATTTAAATATTGTTATTACTAATTTCATAAGTTAATTTTTACCTAAAATTTCTCTTTTTAGGATTTTTGTTCAGGATTTAAAACTCAAAAGAATTCCTCTTCAGAATTTTTATTTTATTCTAAATAATTAGTACTGTATCCTAATCGTCCCTCCCTGCGTTCTATTACTCTTAAAACTGATAATACAGTATCAGATTAATTTTATAGTTTATCAAGTATACTTGACTACACGCTTTGTATGTCCCTATAATATAATTTTATCAATTATATCTCAACATACTAGTCTAAAATCTTTTCGACTTTAGAATTTTAAATTTTTGTTATAAAAACTTGCTGTTCAGACTAAATGCCCGTAACTAGCTAAGTTTTTTATATCTCTTAATCATTTTATTTTCCGCTTTTGGCCTATCCTTAACACTCCTCACGGAAAGGGCTAACAACAACCCTAAACTTGATTATAAAATCAAGGTGTTAAGTCTTGGATATTTTATACTCGCCAAAACGAGTCTGGGTGCATAACTTCCAGCTTCATTATATAAAGTTCCCTCCAAGCACCTTCAGTATGCTTTATATAACTAAGTATTTTTCACCAAATACATGACAGTAAACGAAAGATGATCCCATAGGACTAGACTGAAGCTAATCATAAGATCATCTTAAGGTAATTCTCGAAAATAAAAAAATTTTATTTCATTACATATATAAGGCTTTTAAGGATTATTAGAAGGAAAAAAAAATAAACCAACCAAATCTTTAAGATAGATTTCATCCAGCGGTGGTAGACTTTTTACTGTCTAGGAACCCTTTCCGCTTTACCATCTTTATTGATTTGGTTGGGTAAGGGCGGGACTTTTTTAATTTGGACTGTCCCGCCCATAATACATAACATAATATATATATATAAATGAGCGATTTCTCTTCTCTCTATATATAAGGCTTTTAAGGTTTTTGAGACGGAAAAAAAGGAGTTTCACCATCACGGCTATACTCCTAAACAATCCTTTAAAATACAAATTATGAACAGAATTTCTATATATAAGGCTTTGAGGGGCTCTAAATTACATACCATTGAAATTCTTATAATAGAGATGAATAATTTAACATTTGAAGAGATTAGAAAAAATAATAATTTATTATTTGAAAGTATACGGGGATCTCATTTATTCGGATTAGACACAGAGACATCAGACGTAGATACATTTGGAATTTTCTGTTGTGAGCCAGATTTATTATTAGGAACAGGTAATAATTATGTATCTATGGTTCAATCCGAAAAGAATGATGATTACTGGGATGAAATAGGTAAGTTTGTAAAAGAGCTATGTAAATCTAATCCAAATGCGTTAGAGGCTTTATTTACACCAGAAAAATATATTAAGTATTTCAATCCAGTATTACAACCTCTTTGGGATATAAGAGATCAATTAATTACTAAGGATTGTTTTAGGTCTTTTTCTGGATATGCTGTGATGCAAATAAAGAAAGCAAAGGGATTAGGTAAAGCGATTAATATAGATCCAGACTCAGTCAAAAGAAGAAAAAATCCATTAGAATTTTGTTGGGTGGCACAGAAGGATGGAGATGGAGATATAAGATTAGATAAATGGTTAAGAAAATGTGGATTAAAACAAGAACATTGTGGCATAGTTCATCTTACTAATAGTCTTGAAATGTATAACCTTTATTATGATTGGTTTGCTGATAAAGACTTGAGTGTAGAAAGTTATGCAAAAATGAGATACGGAGAAATTAATAATCCAGCTAAATATGAAAAAGAATTAATTGAAGGTAAAAAAACTGAATTTATAGGATATAGAGGCTTACTTGATCCATCAGACCTAGAAACTAGTCAATTAAGGTGTTCTAGTATTAGTAAAGAAGATGCAGAAAGTCCTTTATGTACATTTCAATATAATTATTTAGCATTTTCTCAACATTGTGCTGATTATAAAAGATATTGGGATTGGGTTAAAAATAGAAATCCAGAACGTTTTGAATTGAATAAAGGTTATAACTATGATGGAAAAAATTGTTGTGCCTGTATTCGATTAATGACTATGGCTCGTGAAATGGCTGAAGGTAAAGGTATGCTATTAGATCGTTCAGATATAGATAGAGACTTTTTATTAGATATTAAGACACATAAGCTAACATTTGACGAGATTATGAAACAAATGGAATCTATACAAGCTAATATGGAAGTAGCATTTCAAAAATCAACTTTACCAGAAAAACCAGATGCTGAACTTCTAGAAAAAATATTAGTTAGTATTAGAAAATCTCACTACGGCCTAAAAATAGATGAGGGCTGAATTCCTTATAAGTAGAAAAATTTACAATTCACAATTTACAATTCAAAATTTAAAATTCACAATTTACAATTCAAAATTTAAAATTATGTTTGATTATAATAAAATTAAATATGGACTGGAAGATAGTAGCGAAATTAGGTTTAAAAATACTTGCTTCAACAATCGCAGGTGTAATTATTTTTATGGGTGTAGACAAAGCAGTAAGTGGGGAAACAGCAGTTAAGAGAAATAATCAACCTCAACCTCAACCAAAACCCAACAATAATGTATTTACAGGTTCTGAAAATAATGAACCTGAAAATATGAGCGTAAATGATAATTTGAATAATGTAAATGAAGTTGGTAATAAAAAAAATGCTATAGTGAGTGGTTTAAAAGGAGCAGTTAATTCTTGTGGGAAATTATATTTATTAACACAATCATTAACTTCACTTGCTGAAAATATTAGCAGGCTTTTTAATAACAATCAAGAGTATTATACTCAACCGTATAACAATGATCCTTGGTTTAGTGGTGGATATAATTATGGAACTGGGTATAATAATGGTTGGTCCAGGATTAATCCTTATGTGATAACCGCATCACCGCAAGGGCCAATATTTAATAACGGAAATAACTATCCTTTTTAAATATAAATAATATTGTTAATCATGTTTGTGACGTGATTTAATTAAAAAGAAGATATAAGATAGTTATAAATTATTATAGATCAAATAAAATAATTTAGAATTTTGTGTTTGTAATAAAGATAGAATAGAATAATATCTAATCTATCTTAATTTTAAATTTTTCAAAACAATAAAGGGGAATTTAGAAGCCCCGAAATTCTTATACATGTAAATTAATCATAATGCGGGTTGGAGAAGTGGTATCTCGTTTGGCTCATAACCAAAAGATCGGTGGATCGTAACCACCACCCGCTACATTTCGAAACACAAAATTCATATATTTTAAATTATTATACAATACAGTTGTATCAGGCTATGTAATATAACTTGATATCGAAATATTAGATTATGTAATATAGTTTAATATGGAGGAGCTAGAGGACGAAGTTACCGAATGCTTAGCTGTATGGTGAAGATTGATTATTTTATATTTTCAAAACATTTATAAAAGTTTAAAAATGAAGTATACTATCACAAGAGCCTTAGCAGAATTAACAACACTTAAGGACAAACACCAGAAAGAAGTAACAAAGTTAAACTTGATTGCTGTAAAACAAGGTGCTAAAATTAGAAAACCTAATTCGTCTTATGATGAAAAAAGTTTTATAGATCAAGCTAAACAAACTTATCAAAGTGTATTAGACATTGAAAGAAGAATCTTAGAAATTAAAAATAAGATTGATATGTCTAATTTCACTACAAAAATTAAAATTGGTGAAGTTGAAATGACGGTACAAGAGGCACTTAACATGAAGAGGCTTATAGATCTTAAGACTTCACGCCTCATGTATCTGAAGAATATGAAACAAAGAGCACAAATTGATTTTGATGCTGGTAATGAAGAAAATCGTAGAAGAATCGAAAAAATGAGTCAGGATCAAATGTCAAATAGCTCAGTAAAAGCTGGTGATGCCGAGAAAGAAATAGTTGAGTCTGTTGAAAAAATTTATAAAATGGACTTTATTGATCCCATTGATCTTACCAAGGAAATTGAAAAACTTGAGAATGAGATCTCTGAGTTTAATAATAATATCGACTACGTTCTTTCTGAGAGTAATTCAACTACTTATATTGAAGTTGAATAAGACTACGGCGTGGTACTATATATATAGAAATTATTAATCGAAAATGACCAAAAATAACGCCTTGTCATTAATCAGCAAGTGAAATATTGATTAAGCTTATACCGACAAACTCCATGTTTGTTAATTCCGCAGTTTTATGGAATTTATTAAAATAATGAATGTAACCTTAAAGCTGAAAGTTTATAAGCTAAAAGTTCAAATCTCAAAGTTAATGAAAATATTAAAGTTAACAAGATTAGAGATTAAAGATAGAAAAAATCTACGAGCAAGTTTATCTCTTAGTAATGAGAGTAGGAGTTTTGCAGTTGTATCCTCCGGTTGTTTGTACGTAGCTGATTAAAAAATTTGAAAACCTCCTCTGGCCTGGCTATGAGGTTTTTTATTTTCAAGAATTTAAATTAACAGCAAGATGAAAAAATTATTATTATTTGCTTTATTAGTATTATCTTTTAATTTGATAGCCCAAGATAGAATGGAATTTTTAGGTATATATTTTTCAAACAGTAGTAAAGAATTTCAAAAACAATTAGAAGAAATTGGATTTGAGTATACAGGAGATTATTACTACACTGGAGAATTTATGGGTTATATTAGATTAGTTGATTTTATTCCAAGTTGTATAGAAGATGAAATATATAAACTTACACTAACCTGTACTCACTTTAATTCAGAAAAAGCTATAGAAGATTATAATAGAATAAAAAATGAGTTAACTTATAAAAATTCATATTGGGATGTAAGCTATTGTTATTGTATTATATATTTAAATAGCGGAGAAATAGATTTAATTATAGAAAATAATAAAGTAATAATTGAATTTATAGATAAGATAAGTGAAGAAAGAATTTTAAAACAAAAATAAAATACGGCCAAATTTAAAATATTATATCGCTTGTAGAAATAAAATTACAAGCGGTTTTATTTTTTTTTATTATGGCCGAAATTCTTATATTTGAACTTAATATATAAATAAATAGTATGAAAAAAGAGTTTAAATTAGGTAAAAACATAATACCAAACCCAGACACATTAAATGAAGAAGGTTTGAAAAAAATATTAAAAAAATTCAACATATCAATTACCTTTTTATATGAGGATGGAATTTTAATTGAATATGATGATAATAAATTTGATGCTAAACCTACTCCCGGGGATTTCTCTTTATATGATACTAAAACTAAATGTAGAGTATTAACAATTTTAGATTATTTTGGATCATTAGATTTTTATGGTGTTGGTGATTATGATGAATTAGAACACAAAGATGCTATCTATAGTATAGAAACGCTTTATTAAAATAATTATGAAAATTATTGATTTAGTTAATATAAAATTTGTATCCTATGGGTTAAGTGAATATAATCCAGACTTGTTTAATTCTATAAAAAATACTGAATATAATATAAAACCATCAGGAGGATTGTGGACCAGTCCTAAAAATAGTGATTATGGTTGGATTGATTTTTGTAGAGATGAAAATTATTTTAAGTCTGGTGGATTTAGAACTGGTTTTGAATTTCAATTAAAACCAAATTCAAAAGTTTATATTATTGATACATTTCTTGATTTAATACAAGTCCCTTATAAAATAAAAAATCCATTATACTCTTCAAATATATCTTTTCATCAAAACTTTATTGATTATGAAGAAATGTCTAAAGAATATGATGCTATTTGGTTAACAGATAATGGAGAGAAGGATACTAGATTACCAGAAATGTATGGACTTTTTGATTTTGATGGAAATACTATTAATCTATATGGTTGGGATTGTGAGTCTTTACTTATATTAAGAAAAGATTGTATAATTAATACAAGAAATTTAAATAAAGAAGAATTACCTATATTCTAAATAATAGAAGTGTATTATACTTCTATTTTTCTTCAAACCCTTATTTATAGATAATAGATTTAAAATTAAAATAAAATAAAATGAAAAAGATTAAATTATTTGTAGTAATTATTGGTTTAGTAACATTTATTTGTGGATGTAAACAAACAATTTCTAGGAATTATGGAGGAACAACCGAAATAACATTAGAGCCTGGAAAGAAATTAATAGAGGTGACATGGAAAAATTCTGACTTATGGTATTTAGTTGAACCTATGGAACCTAACTATGTACCTAAAACTAAAGAATTTATTGAGAGTTCTAATTATGGTATACTTGAAGGAAAAGTTATATTTTATGAATCTAAATAAAAATAGATATGAAAAAAGTAGAAATTGGAGATACCGTTTACTTTGAAAATAAAAAAGGAAAGATAGATAGCTTTATTTGTAATAAGATAACTGAAGATGAATGTGGATTTGTACTTCATAGTAAGGGAAGAAAGCGTATATATTTTGAACAAGCTTTAGAAGAAACAGATCCAAAAGTAATTGAGTATAAACAAAACAAAAATAAAGAATAATAATATGGCTTGGTTATGTGTAGATGAAAATGGACAAGAGATGATTTTTGATAATAAACCATATAGAGATATAAGCAGTGTTGGTGGTTATTGGAACAGAAGTAAAAAAGCAGATTATTGTAATGTAGATCTTCCAAAAGGTACTATTAAAAAACTTATTGGAAAAGAATTAACCTGGGAAGATGAACCTTATAAATTTATTTTACAAGATGAAGATAAAGACTATATTACAACAAAAAAGAAAAAATTTAATTGGAAAATTTTATTATTAGCTATTATATGGTCTTTATTATTTATCTGCTTATCTAATGTCGCTATGGATTTAAAAGGAGTGTGGAAACTAATAGCCATAATTATTATCACAGCTTTGATATCTGTTGTATTTTATTTTGGATATAGAGATTTTGATACTACTTTAGACACATCATATACAGAAGATGAAAAAGATTTCTTTAATAAAAAATCATGAGTCCTGAAGAAATAAAAATTATGACAAAAAATAAGAAAAATATTTGGCATAAAAATACAGAGGAGCCAGAAGAAGATAAACAGGTATTAGTATGTTTTGATAATAAATTCTGTTATGTTTGCTTTTATCATAAAGATGAATACAGATTTTATAAAGAGGGAAAGCCCAGTTTTTCCCTCCCATCTATTACAAAGTGGATGTATGTAGATAAATTACTGTAATAAAAAGTTAAGTAGACCTAATGGAACCTAGTGAAATTTTAGAAATACTTAAAGATTGTGCTAATTTCGAAATTAGAAAACCAAGATATGGAAATCTTATTGATGGATTTGGTTCAATCCATAGTTGTCCTATATGTAAAGATATGAGTCCAGAGTTTTACTGTTCTATTCATTATCCAACAATGGCAAAAATTCTAGAATCATTACCTTGGACAAAAAATATTGAGAATCCAAGAAATCCAAAACCTGAAGATTATCCTACTGAAGATGGTTTGTATATTACTATGATGGACTGCAATGAACATGAAATCTGTACAAATATATTTAAGGATGGGAATTTTTTATGGATGAATAGAACACATATAAAGTGGTGGATGCCTATACCATAATAAAAAATTAATTTAAATGAAAAAACCAAAAATTAAATGGAAGAATTTTAAGATTTGGATAGTTGATCAATTTAAGAGAAAGACATTTTTTAGAAATTTCTTTATAACTAGAAATGCTTGGGGTGCTTTTAGTATAAACTCTCATATAAATCAACACACAGGTAATCCTAAAGTAACATATAATACTATAAAATCTGCACAAAAGGCTGCTGATTCTATGGGAAAGAAATATAATACGCACTTTAGTTATTATAAGTGTTTGTTTTGTGATGGATACCATATAGGAAAAAATAGAGATAATAAAACTGAATATGATAAACAAAACGACTAAAATATATTTAATTCCTAAGAATAAAAAGAAATAGAGGACTTTTACATTCTCTATCTCTTTTTTTAAACTCTACTCAATGATATCGTATCTATATTCTGTAGTAACAATTTCATCAGTCTTTTTATCAATGATGTAATAATAATTTAAATTATAATCATCATTTGAATCAAGAGCTTGAAACATTACACTGTCGAATTTATCAAAATCAATAATATCCTCTAAATCTGCAGTATCTTCGTCATTCTTTTTTATTATTTTGAATTCTTTAAGCAGATAATTAAGGCATTTAAGAGTTTTTGCTACGTCGATTCCTTGATACTGTTTATCTTTAGGATTCCAAAACTTTTCAGGAAATGATATTTTATAAGCCATGAAAACTTCAAAGACTCTAACATCATCCTCTTTAGTAAGACCTAAAAATTCTAATAAGTCTTGTGTAGGTTCAATACAAACTTCATCTTCGCCACCACTTAAAATTTCAGCATCGTAAAACATCTTATTATAGTCTTTGACGAAATCATAAATTCCATCATGGTTACTCTCAGGATTTTTTTTATAACTTTCTGTAAATTCTGGAGTAATTTCTATAGTTTCAGCGATTCTTTCTTTTGGCTTATTTGGATTTATTCTATCATATCCTACGAAACCAACAAGTCTTTTCTTAGGACGGATACAGGTTATTACAATACGTTCCCACATATAAGAAGCTGCTTTATCACAACATCTTACATAATCTCCTAAATTAAATCCAAATTCAGGATCGAAATATCCAGGAATTTCAAGTAAAAACTCAATATTTTTTCTATTTCTTTCATCAACAACTTCTCTAACACGAATTAAATTTCCATTTTCGTGTTGATCTGCATTTACATCTACTCCACTATCTGTGCTATAAAGCATATCTTTGGAGAAATTTTCATTGTTTGTAAATCCGTAAAATGCAGACTTGATAAATGCATTTTTTTCAAATTTGTTGACCTTTTTAACAACTTTCTTTTCAAAAGTTTTGTCAACTCCCGCTTTTTTCAAGTTTGTAGTTGATTGTTTTTCTGACTTATTAATATCAGTCAGAAGTTTTTTTACTGCTTTATAGCCTTCAATAGCTAAACCAGCAATAACTGCTCCTATTCCAATTCCGATAAGAGCGTCTCCGTCAATTTTCCTTTTCATAATTTTTTTAATTTTTCTAGGTTATTCTAATATTTTCTTTTATTTGACCTAATCGGTTTAGGTCTTTCAATTGGTTTTACTAACCAGTCTAAACATGTTATTAAAACCGTTGATACCGTAGCAACTAAAATACCGGCAATTATACAATTATTTCCAGCATTTTTGCTATAAGTTTTAGCATTACGATAATGGTTTGGATTACCATTATTAGTACTTCCAGTGAAGACTTTAGCTGCTCCACTTAAATCGGTTTGATTTGCCATTTTTTAACATTTTATTTTGTTTTAAAACTCTCTTTAATTTCTTTTCTTTCGCATCCATCCAAAACAAGTGAGGCAATTAATCCCACTACAAAAAAACCTACGGATGCAATAGCTGTTATTCGCGTTAATTTTCCACACGCATTTGCAGTCACATAACTGACTTTTTTTACTTTAGTTCTATTCATTTTTTTCTTTATTTTAATTAATACTTTGTTAATTTTCGTTTTGAAAATAAAAACACGCAAGTCCTTAGACAAACGTGTTTTCGAATATTATGGAAAAATTGTCGGATTAATCTTTATTTATTCCTGAGGATTCTTCGGATTTTCTTTTTCTTCCTCTACCTGAGACTCCTCTGGAGCAGGAACTTCTTCTTTCTCATCCCTTGAAGCTTCATCTAACTTATCTTTCAGGTTAATTAATCCTTTCTTAACCCAATCAATGCCTTTTTTAATATATGGTGCGAATAAATATCCTGCAGCTACACCACAAACTGCCCAAGTTGCTTTTTTCATTTTATTTATCTCCTTTTTTTAACTTTTCCTAATATTATTATTTATTCTCCTGGGATTGTTATTTCCAGTATTGGTATTTCCACTATTTACCGGATTTTTAAATATCTTTTTTGATATTGATCTACAAGTAGATCCAATTTGTTTTCTGTGATCATAAATAGCTAAACCTGTTCCTGCAATAAGAATAGCTAACCCAATCCCTCTCAAAATTTTTCCGAATGTTGTTGTCTCTTTTTTTTCGTTATTCATTTTCTTTAAAATTTAATTTTACAATTTTTACAAATATGAGGATTTCAAGGCTTCTAAATTACTTCAAATTTTCATAATTTTAGAAGCACCGTGTTCTTTTATAGCTTTTTCATAAATTTCTAATATCTTATTATTTTTTGTGATTGATGACATACAAGGTTCAACAAAAACTAATTTATTTTCATAATCTCCAGTCTTTATCATATCAATAACAGTATAGGCTACACAATAATCCTTACAAAAACCACAAATATAAACTTTATCATATTTTTGATTTCTCCAGAATTGTTTAACCCCAAATATATTTTCTTCTGTTAATGCCGAAAATGATTCTAGAACAGGAATATCACCTTTTTTCTGTATAATATAACTTCTTTTTTTCTTTATACCCCAATTATTTACCTCTCTCATAATTTTTAAAGGAATAGACTGACCATTAGTACCTTCTAAACAATGATTAGGCCATATAGTAATAGGTCCATATTTATCTATACCTTCAAACATTAAATCATAATCAATTTCATCTTTAGTTGCTATTGGTATATATCTAGATTGTAATATATCTTCTTTTGTAATTACTGTTCCTGGTTTTACTTTTTCATCCCAGAAATACTGAGAAGATATATGAAATCTTTGATGTGTATCCTGAGTTATAACAATATCCTTGAAATAATCCATATTCTTTGTTAAAAACTGTACAATATTTTCTACAGCAACATCAGCACCTTCTACATATAATTTTCCTGATTTATCTACAAAATCATATTGAGGATCTATAATCAATAACAATGAGTTCTCTACTAAATCTTTTTTTACCATAGTTATTTTCTTTTATAATTTACATTGATAAGGCTTTGACATTCTTATATATAGAAAATAAAATATAAATATGAATACAAAGAAACATAATCAGAGAAAAAGAAAGCGTGGATATAAGAATTTATTTTGGTTAGTTAAAAGTACATTAATAGGAAGTAAACAACTGCTACTTTATAATAGAAAACCATATAAAATAGATATATCATATTATGAATATGGTCATGAATATTATGATAAACTTAAATGGTTTTCCTGTTATGATGAAACTTACTTAAAAAATGATGCTATAAATAAATTTCCAATAACACACAATGATATAATACCTGTTAAGATTGTATTAGATTTAGATAATAATAATCCGGACTTATTAATATATAGAAAAAGAGATAATCTATTCATAAGTGATGGTATAGTAAAGTATAAAAAAGGAAAAGAAGAGGTTATAGAACTTAGATGTCCCTCTAGAATATCTCCAAAATTATTTCCAGAAATTACAGAAAAAGATGGAATAGTTGGAGTAAAAATAGAAAAATACAATAAAAATTAATTTAAATAGTGAAACCTGATATTTGGTACAAAATTGGATGTAATTTAAGAAGTACTAAAGGTATACGTATAATATTAGTAGTAAAACTTAATAATTCTATATTTGCTATTAATTTTTATTGTAAATCTATAAATGAAACTATAATAAAAAAACAATTAGGGATAAAATCTTTAATGTTACTAGTTTCAAAATCTATATACATATCTTTAAAAGATCATTTAAGTGTTGATGTTTTTAATATATTTAATTATCATCCAATAAATATTTCTAAAAATAAAATATTTATTAGAACTGTTGATAAAATAAGACAGATTTTAATTGATTTTAAATATGATACTAGTAAAAATTTAGAGGTTCAAACAAAAACTTTTTTAAAAAAATTATTTTAAAATGAAAATAAAACAACGATTTTTTAATAGTGAAGATAGTAGAATCCTATTTATTTCAGATCTTCACGTTGGACATAAAAATATATTAAATATAGATAAACGGCCGTATAAAGATATGGTTGAGATGACTGATTATATAATCCAAGAGTTCAACCAAAAAATACGGCCGAATGATATACTATTTGATTTAGGAGATATGTTTTTTGCAATGAATAATAAAGACTGTCTTGAATTCTTAGATAAAATACCAACTAAAAATTTATATAAAATAATGGGAAATCATGATAAACAGGGACAATATCTAGGAACACAGCCAGCCCTTAGAGATAAATTTCTTATGATTGAAGATATATTAACTATTACTATTGTAGATAATAATAAAGAATATCAAACAACTTTATGTCATTATCCTATACTTGACTATCCCTATCAATATCATGGAGGAATTCATATATTTGGACATACTCACGGACATATGGACAATTGGTGTAATAATCATAATAATTTAATGGTTGATGTAGGTTTTAATGCTTTATTAGCTCAAACATTAGGAACTTTTGTTATTTCCTTTGATGATATTTTAAACTATTTTTATAATAAAACTGGTGGAATGGATTTTAAAAAATGGGCAGACGAAAAATATCATGAACCAGAACTTTGGAACGATAAATAAAGCCTTGAAATCCTTATATATGTAATAATTTAATAGCGAAGGTAGTGTTGACATGAAAATTGATACATGAAGTGTAGTTTTTTAAATTATTATTAAAAATGTTATTGTAATATTTAAATTATAGTAGCATTTTTATTTTATTTCAAAACATTAACATTAACAATTAAAATTTATATATTATGAAAAACTTAATTAATTTAACAATCTTACTATTTATTTCACAAATAGTGTTATCTCAAGAAGTTAATTATACTGTAACTATTTATAATGCAGTATCAAATCAATGTAATGAAAATCCATTAATAACAGCAGATGGATCAATAATAGATATAAAAAAAGTAGAAAATGGCATAATAAAATGGGTTGCAGTAAGTAGAGATATATTAAAAGAGTTTAAATATGGTGATAAGATTGAAATAATTAGTGATGATCCATTAATCTCAGGGGTATATGAAATTCATGATACGATGTCAAAAAGATTTACAAAACGTATAGATATTTTAATGCCTAGAAAAATAAATAAAGGTAAATGGATTGTAAAAATAAGGAGGGCTTGAAATCCTTATAGTTGAGAGGTGAGGCTTGTTGGATACGCAAAGACTTCAAGAGTTTTACTTAATAGATGATTATATGATAAATAAAAAGTATTCAAATTGATAATAGAATAATAGATTATATTATCAGTACTTAACTCTGGTCGAAATTCCTTCCTCTCATTTTAACTCGTAAGATACCCCTGAACCTTTACTGTAGATGCCTATGGACGGTTTACGAGATAAGATAACCACTAAAGATTGGGAACTAATACAGGGCGAAGATTATAAGGAGAAATTTTATAATTCTGTTTTATAATTGGAGTACTAGTCTGATAATAGATTCAGAAATAAGATGAATAGAATGAAGTAATTTATTCTATTTATTTTTTAGTTAATAAAAAAAGAGAAACCAATTAAGGTTTCTTATTTTATTTTTAATCGTATTTAAAATCTGTATGTTTTTTAAAGAATTCTATAATATCTTTATTCATTTTATAATTATTTATAATATCATCACTATATGTTTCATGAGTATTTTCATCTGTATATAGTTTTTCTTCTTGTAAAAATTGTTCTGGTGTTATTTCTTCCCAAAATACTCTATAATTATCTACAACCTTGAGATCCGGACTTTTACTATCTATATACTCTTCTCCATCATAACCTTTCTTTATTGGTAATTTTCCTATATAAGTAAAGGGATCCATCTTAAAGCCCATCAAATATTCTTCATCCTGTATTTCTTTAAGACTATCTATAAACTCATTCACTTCACCAATAATAGCACAGATTTGATACACTACTTCATCCTCTCTAAAAAGCCATCTTAGACTAAATCCATGAGCATTTTTAAGTTCTGGATTCATTTCTTTTTCTAGTTCTTCTCGAGAATTAAAATATCTATGCATTAATGGTTCATAGTTCCACCATATATCTACTTGCTTATCAAACGGTAATAAAGAAGGTTTAACCCAATAATGATAACCTCCTCCACCAGGTGCTATTATCTTTATTACTTTATCTCCTTGTTGTTCTTTTGATGAGAAATATTCCTTCATTTTTTCATAATACTCATCTACTGTCCAGATGTTTAATTCTTTCATTTTTATCTATTTTTACCAGTAATCAAATTCAAACTTTCTTGTAGTATAAATAACTTCTAATATAATATTTAAGTTTCAAAGTCAGGACAATTAGGATCATCTTCATCACATTCACAGTTCTGACAAAAACACCACCAGATTGTTCTTCCAAATCCTTCACTTTCTCTATTTTTACATTTAAAGCTCATTGTTTAAAATTATTTATTAATAGTTATCCAATTATCTCCTAATAATTTTTTCATAATAATTAATTTATATTTTAGTTCTATTAATAAGGCTATGAAAATAAAATAAAAAGAGTAGAAATTTTAATCTACTCTTTAATTTTTATACACATCCACCACAACAACCCCAAGAAACATTATTATTAAATATTTTCATAAGTTCTTCTATATCTTCTTTATCAAACTCTGGATAATCATCTAAATCCCCAGTATAAATCCAAGGACCAGATTCTACAGTTTCATTCCAATCCGTATCAAACCAAACAGATCCTCCAGACATCCAAAAGGGCGGATAATACTGTCTCTGTATTGTTCCATCATCATTATCTTCTATCCAACCATACCCAAATTTAGTTTCTTCACCATCTATTTTTACAGTTAAGACACCACTACATAAATTTGGAAATTCACCAGTATAATCAACAAATTCTATTTTCTTGTTCATCTTCTTATATCTTCAAAATACTCACCCAACTCATTATAAAATTTCTCATATAATTCTTTATTAAAGTCGGGATAATCTTTCTTAAATTCTTTTAATGGTTTTATATTATCGAGATACTGAACATCCTCCATAGATAGAATTATTTTTCCATCTAACTTTTGATCCAACGCTTCATAAGAATAATTTACATATCCTCCTGTTAAAATTGGATCTGCTGGTTCATCTGCTTTATGTACTTCCCCTAAAAATAATATAACCTCACTTATTGGTTTATTAGTGTAAATTGTAGAGTCGTATTCAAGTATTGTTTTATCTTCATTACTGTAAATTTCTCCGTCTATTCCAAATAATTCAATACATTTTTCAGGAGACATTAAAATCCCGTTCCACCTACACCAGTCTTCACCTTCTATAAATTCAATCATTTTCTTGTTGTTTTTCTAATTGTTCTATATATTCTAAAGGTGAGTATCCAGGCGGTAAAGTAGTTATATTTTTAAACCCATTTTCTTCTGTTATTAAAGATTCGGATTCTTTTATAGCTCCTTTATGTTTAGATCCATAGTCACCCTCTATCTTTTTTGTTGCTGGATTTATGTCTCCCCAATCAATTCTCTCGCCACTGTCAATAGGTTCAATATAATAAGTTTTTCCGGTTTTTAGACTTTTAACTATAAATCTTCCTGTATCATCACTATTTACTAAGAAATTTTTAATAGCTTCATTTTTCATAGTATTCTTCAATTATATATTTTTGATTTATATATTCAGTTAACCATACATTATTATTAGACTTGAAAAATTTAATACCATCTTCTTTCATTTTCTTAGTATTTATAGACAAAACTACAGGATTTCCATGTCTAGCTCCAACTTTCTTAGCTGTTTCGATATCACTAGAAAGATGAACATGTTGCCTTTTTCCTTTTAATATGCCTTGTTTATAAATTGACTCTAAGAATTTGCTAGAAGTTCCATGATATAAGACGTCTGGGGGTAATTCTTCTTTTAACTCAACATCAACATCAATAGAGTGTCCTTGTCTTGCTCTTATTTTAGTTTTATCTTTATTAAATTCATATCGCTGTTTATCATTAGTTTCAACAATTTCTTCTAATAACTCTTTTGTATATTGATGTGATTTAATAAGCTCATCTACTTTTCTCCAGCCATTTTTATCAATTAATCCTTTTTCAAATCCCTCTTTATCATGTCTTAATAAAAATGCTAAATGTTTTCCTTGTTTTATTATATCAGACATTATTTTCATCTATTATTTCAAACTTATTCTGAAGGACATTATTAAATTGATTTCTTTCATCTTTTTTAATAATTTTCCATCCATCAACTTCAGGATATTCTTTACCATGTCTCTCAAAGAAAGAATTACATTTTAATAGATCTAATTTTGGAAATTCTTCAACTTTTAAAAGAAATATGTGTATATTCTTTTCTTTGTTGTGTTTAAATGTCCCCAAATCTATTAAATCTTTCTTATCTTTGTTAGTTAATTTTATATTAGTCTCTTCATACAATTCTCTACAGGCTGCATCTATATCTTCTTCATTCTCTTCTTTACAGCCCTTTGGAAAATCATATCCGGTATTTTTCTTTTTACCATAAGAATGACAGCCTAATATACTCCCATCTTTATCTATTAAAACTACTGCACATGTTAGTTTCTTCATAATCTTCAATTATTAATATCAGTATTATAAACTACATCCATTAAATCAATAATTTTAAACTTACCAACTTCCGGAAAATCATATTCTTTTTGTTCTGAATCAATTAATACATTCCAATTATTTTTATCATCACTAAAATTTAAATAATATTTTTTACCAGATTTATGAGAAATTCTAAGTTTATGTATTCTAATCCACAATAAGTCACCATCATCAGTCATAACAATAGCTCCAATATTATGAGAGTATTTAAGAACTTCTGCCTGATTTTTATCGTCATTTATATACTTGAGAAGATCTATACTTAAATTTTCTCTAGACTTATATAATTTTTTAAGTCTTTCAAAAAATGCTTCATCCTCTACCAATTGACAGTGAAGTGAATAAGGCATAAATCTTTTCATTTCACCGGTTTTTTCAGGATCACCAAATGAAAAACCTTCTGGAATAATTCTTACTTCATGTCTTTTTTTATCTTCAGTTTTATAAATACAATTATAAGTCATAGTTACAGCATCAAATTCTCTAATACTGTCTATAAGAACTTTTTCCATAGTATTTGTCCACTTGCTATCTTTATCTTTCTTAAAATCAACTAAAATAACAATCTGTCCAACATACTTTAAAATTTCAGCACCAGGAGTAATATACTTATAACTCCCTTTATCAAATCCATAAGTCTTTTTTAATTTATTTTTATCCATAGTATTTTAAATTTTTTAGATTTATTTTCATAATTAAGGTTTTGATATAACTTAATCCCCTTATATTTGAATTTCAAACTAAATCAGTATGGAAGTTAGATTTATAGAGTTAATGTTTTTTAAATTGAAAATAATTATTATTGTTGTTGGTAATAAGGCTTTAGTTTTTGATAATAAAAGAAGTAATAAATGTAGATATAAATTATCTACAGCTCACTCAGTATTACATCAGTTTCCGGAATTTGAATATAAATTTATACCTGAATCTAGAGATATAGATATGATAATAATAGAGGTAATGGATAAAATAAAAAAATTATATAGATCTGATAAAATATTGAAACATAATCCAACTATTATTACCAATATTAATATGCGTATTAAAGAATCAGATAAAAATCTCTTAAATATATATTTATCATAATGATGTGGTTTTATATAGTTTCTAATAAACGGAATAAAAATTATTCTTTATATATATTATTTAAAGACGGAGATTATTATAAAGCTGTTGGTATTAAAATTAAAGAATATAATAGAAAAATAATAACTACTTATAAAACAATTGAAGAAAGTAGTGCTAAATCAGTTTTTCATTTCTCTCAAATACCACCAGATTTATTAATTATTAGTGATAATATGAAAGAATTTATGCATATTAATAAAATTCTTATGGAAAATGAAAATATCTATTATTATAGAGAAGCAAATTTTTCTTCTGAATTAGAAAATAAATTAATAAATATACTTCTTAATTATATTGAAGACTTTATTGATGATTATAGATACATATGAAAATGTATAGATGGGCAATAATAGAAGAATTTAAAACAGTTCCTTTTAGTAATAAAAAATATTCTTTTTGCTATTTAATATTTATTAGTAATATTGATTCTGTTAGGACTGGTATATTAGGATTTCGTTTAGATTCACCTAAATTAGTTGGAATAACCTATATAAAAGAAAAAATAATTAATAATTTTAATTATTATTTAATATATTTTACTAAAAGTTTAGGGGGTTTTAATTATATCTTAAATCAATTAAATAATAATCCAGAAAATTTTATAGAAGAATATACTACTATTTCAAATATTAGTAGTAGAATTATATGTAAATTATGTATACCACCATATTTAAATGATTTAATTGATGAAAAAGTACGTTGTTTGTACACTTAAACTTATAGGATGAAAAAAATATATGTTATAGATGGTAATGTAATAGAGAAAAGTTATTCATTTAGTAAGAATAAAACCTTTAAAAAATCTTATAGATACATTTTATTTATAATTACTAATAATAAAGTTATAGATAATGAATATTTTTTACTTGGTTTTGGAATAGGAATGAATACAAATAGAAAATATATAACAAAAAAATCTATTATAATATTATTATATTTTCTTACAAAACTTTTAATAGTAGAGGATAAAATATATCAGAACATTAACTATTCTGTTGATATTGGTAATTTAGATAATTTTGATATTATAGAAAAAATAAAAAATAAACATAAAGTAATAAATGTCAAAAAAGAGTTTATTATAGAATTAGAAGATAATATAATAAATGATTTTTTATATTATTATTTTAATTATGGAAAAAAGAAGTAGCTAGGTTTTTAATTTCCCAGCTACTTTTATTTTTTACATTAATTCTTCATTATAAACTCTTAATTTTTGTAATCTAAAGTATCTATCTAAACATTTAAATCTTGTTAAAAAATACTGTTTTCTATCTACTTCACCTGATCCACCATAAGAGATAAATATATCTTCAAAATCTATGTAAGTTTCATTTAATATTAATCTTAAATTTCCATTTTCTAGATATTTTTTAGCAGTACCAGGTTGTAATTCTGCTAATGATATATGTGGAGTATAACTATCAAAATCACTACTTACATCATATTTATTTCTTAATCCCTTATTAATATTAAATAATCTTAAATAAAAATCAGTATTCTTTTTTAGTTTTAATATAATATAATCAGAATCATTTTCAAAACTACTTAATTCAAAAAAATTCAATACTTTAAATGCACATTCTTTTTTACATAAACTTAGTAATTTATAATAATCTTCATCTCCTAATATTGTTTTTATATCAGGTAATACTTCTTGTTTATTTACTATTTTTCCTTGTGCAAATAGTAAAGTTATATGAGAGTCCAATTCAACACCCGTATCCTTTAGATCAGTTGTATCGAAAACACAACCAAGATCTACGGGAGTCATTAAATTTACACCTAGCATTAAACAGCTATTAATTTCTTTATTTTCCATAATCTAGTTATTTTTTCGATTTTCCTGCTCTAAATTTATTCTTCATTTTTTCTGTATCTTCTCTCAAACTACTACCACCAACTCCATAACCTTCTTCATTAACAACCATAAGACCTAATCCTAATAAGTTGTTTAAGAATTTTTGGTTATCCTCTGTCGTAACTGCTTCTCTTGCTTTTTCTATAAACGGTCTTGCATTTCTAGATAACAGAGCAGATAAATCCATCTCACTGATCTTTTGTCCTGTTACTCTATATCTACCTTGACCCATTATAGGTTCATCTTTCTTTGGATTAATGTCATGGAAAGCATCGTTACCAAATAAGGATGAAGTTACTTTACTTGAATAAGACGGTATATGATGTAGTTCAATAAGAGTCATCCATCCACACTGTAATTTCTTATCAACTGGGACAAATTTACCTGTCATATTTTTAACTACCTTTTCATATTCTTCAGCAGTTAAATTGGCTTTTAATTCATCCAGGTCAGTTACAGAAGACTCAGGCATTAAAATTTGACTCTGAGATTCTACATTTAATTCAGTCATCCACTCTTCTACTTTACTAGGTGTGAATTCTGAATAACAACCTACATTAAAATAGTATACTTCTTCAATAGGTTTAGTATCATGAAGCTTTAAGAATTCATCAACACTTAATTTATCATAACGCCCTTGATAATATTTGTTTATAAGTGGCATTATTTTATTTCTTCCTGTTTTTGTTTTCTTATATTCTTCAACCATTTCATATAATCTGTACGCTATCAAACCTAATGATTCCTCTAATAATACACCAGCAATTTTTCTATTAATGGTACTATAAGGATTCATAACAACCTCTACCCTATATTGTTTTCCAGTATTTTTATCAACCATTATAGGCATCAATTCATCTGGCAAAACAGTAGAAATAACACCTTTACCACCATATCTATTAGTTACTTTAGAACCTACCATAAGAGTTGTTACTTTAATTAATCTTATTCTTACAGTATAGACAACTTTATAATCATCTCTATCCATAACAATAGGATCTAAGTTATCAGCAGCCACATACTCGGGGAACTTATCAAAAATTATAGATCTATCCTTATTTTTGTTATATTCCTCAATTACAGGCTCAGAAGTAGTAGCAAATTTATAATCTACCTTTACTGACTTCGGAATTTTAGGTTTTTCATTTTTCTGAATTAATACGTCAGATACATAAGCCTCGTCTATATTATTTGGAACCTTATATCTCTCTTCTGTAGTATATTGTGAGAGATCCTTTTTACCTTCTTCTCCAAATAATCCACCTAATTTTTCATTAAGGGCTTTATTAATTTCATCTAATCGTCTTGCTGCAAAATATGTAACTAATGAATCTCCAGAATGTACCTTAGTTCCAACAGGTATAATCCACTTTAAAGCAGAAGAAGTTTTTATATTTAATCTTATATCAATTAAACTATAGTGAGACATCCTTCTAGCATAAGATTCAGATACAACTAAAGCATCTTCATTAACAAGACCAAACATAGCGTGGAATAAAACCAATGTATTTAAACCAGACTTATATGTATCTTCATTTAATCCAACAGCTCCAGTAATGATATCTCCCTTTTTAACAGTTTGACCTACTTTTACTTTAGGCTCTGTGTAAATACTAATATCATTTAAAGATTGAATTGCTGTTCTTCTATTAATATCAACAGTTTCACCATTATTGAGTTTAACTGTTACTTTATCAGAATCTATACTTACAACTTTTCCTTCATCATACTCAAATTTTTCATTAAGTATGTTATTTTTAAGCTCTTCATCGTGTCCTGTGTCAACTAAAGGACGCTGAGCATTAACTAAAGGGATACTTTGTTTCATTAATATTCCACTAGGTTCGTTATTCCTAGTGCGTTCTCAGATAATAATATCTTGAACTGCTTATACTTTCATATAAGATTAGACTATATCTTCATCCTTAATTACTTAAGGAGCTTAGCACTTCCACTAGACTTCTAGTGTACTCTCTTTCGAGATAGTCGTTGGGGTTAAATCTATTATACTGAGTTGGTCAATTCTCAGTTTAATTATATTTAAATTTAACCTGCTGATTGCCCATTGTTTCATATTAACCTTGTTCATCATAAGTGACCAAACCTACTATAGTTAATCTTTAGGGGATTCCAGCATTTCACTAAGTGTACATAACATATTACTATGTTACTGCTCAATTTTACACAAAGCATAGAGCATCCCATTGAAATACGAACAGAGTCAGTAGAGTTAATAAATGGAATACGTCTGGTTGTTGAAGAAAGTCGATAATCAGGGTGTAAGTCTATTAAATCTATTTCTTCTACATTAACCATTTTTCTTTTCATTCTATATTTTACCTCTACTTGTCCACTTTCATTAGGCTTTAATATTTTCTTATCATAATCAACAAATTCAGATGCACATACTTTAGAATTCAAATAATCAATATAAGGAATAGTTATCTTATTAAATTCTTTATCATATACATCAAACATTACACCATCATCAGTAATATGTGTAGATACTGTTAATGAGTTTTGTTTATTTGTATTATTATTAATAGGAGTATCAGCTAAGTCAATAAGATCCGTAAAAGTTGTATTAAAAGCCGTAGTTTCAGGTATTTGAATTTTACTACCTAAACTATCCAAATTTATAGCATTGATTCCAGGAGGTACTTGTAAATTACTATCTCCTTTTGATTCACTAGTTCCTTTAAAAAATCTAAAAGCTAAAGTTGTAATAGCTGTAACTTCTTCTTGAATCTTATTATACTTAGTAAAATAACTAGTAATTCTTCTTCTTGCTGATATATAATTACTTCCATTACTAGATCTAAATAAGAAATTCATAAAACTAGTATATACACTATCTATCTTCTTATCAACTATCAAGTCCTTTAGTCTATCATCCCCGAAAGCTAAACACTCATCAATAAGCTTTGTAGTAATATATTCTGGCTTATAATCTAAATCTAACTTAATCTGAAATTTCTTTATTTGTATATCAGTAAGTTTTAGTTGTTCTTTTTTATCACCAGTTAGTTTATCAATGTCTTCATACTTAATTTCTATAGCTCTTTCTGAAACACTAGGATTTAATTCATTCTGCCTTTTGATTTTTAATACACCTTTTTTGATATCATATTTTCTATTATAGTCAAAGTTTATATATTGATCTCCTACATCAGACATACGAATCCTACAGTCAAAATCTCCGTCTAATTTATTTGTTGCAATTCTATAAGCTCCTTCGATAATAAAAGCTCCATCAATCTCTTTAGGTATTTCAAAAGTTGCATATTTTATCTCAGGGTTATCATTTAATCTATACGAAATTTCTATTAGGTGAGATGCTGTTAAACTATTTTCTATATAATAAGCAGCTGGTCTTGGTGGTTGTTCTTTAATAGTATAATCTAAATCTACTATACTATATTTCGTATTAAATGAATCCACCTTATTAAAAAACCTAGTTACTATAGTTTTAATACCATCTCTTTTTAATAATTCATTGAAATTACTCATCTTTTTATACTAATGATTTTATATTGATTTGTTTATACTCACAATCAACTGAATTAAAGAACTCCTCTAATTCATTCTTTATTTTATCTTTTATATCCCTAGCAGCAACATACTCACTCATAGGTAATTCTCCACTACATCTTATAAATGCACTATAAGATACTAAATAATTATACGTATCTTTTAATTGATATATAACTAACTTTACAGAAAATCTATCATATTTTTCTGGTATACTATTCTTTAAAGTTTCGTATAATATATCTCTGGCTTTTGTAATACTTGGATCTAAATTGTCTTCTAATATGTTGTAAGGAATTTCATAAGATAATAAAATTTCAAAATAATTCATAAACTTTAAAATTCTTAAAACTCTGCTGAATCCATAAAGTTATTAGAATTAGCAGATTTTGATTTAACTGTTGCCTTCTTTTTTATAGCAACTTCTTCTTTCTTGTCAACTGATGGGGTAGTAGAATTAACAACTACTACCTCACCATTCTTTATTGACAATTTAATATTCAAATTTAATTCATCCTCAAAATTTGGAATCTCTAAACTTAAATTTAAAACTTTCATTTTAACCTAATTTGTCGTTTACTAACAAACCTAAAATAACTTCTGACATTACGTCTCCTTGTAATGAAACCTCTCCTTTTAATGCTTTACTAATTGACTTAGAAGCAAAACCATAAGAAAGAGTTGTATAGAATGAGGGCTTATTTAATACTGCTGATTGAGTTCCTTGATACTCTATTTCCTCTATTTTTGAAGTTTTAGGATTATAAACAACTCTAGTTAATCCAGCAAATAATAACTCAATAAGCTCTTCTTGCATTGAGTGTAAATCAGTAATGCCAGTTTTTTGGAATCCATCGTCAGTAACTTCATAAAATTGTTTTCTAAAAATGGTATAAACACTATTAATATCCTTAACTTTATTAAATCTAGCAGCTATATTATCCATTCTAACAACACCATTACATATTCTATCAAATTTCTTTACTTTAGCACCATCTGGGAAATAATATATACATTTAGGATTATATAAATACTCTTCATTATCTATATAAACATGAATATTACCATTTTTATCCTCATCATATTTTATTATTCCATCATTAATAGCATAACAGTCTGATACTAAAACATTTTCTTTCTCAAAATATCTTTGTCCATTACTTCCTCTAGCTCTAAGAAGATTAATTAGGCAGTTTAATTTATAGATAGGAGATGTTGTATTATAGGCATAACAAACCTCTTCTCCAGCCTTAAACGTACTTTTACCAACAGTCACTAAATTATCTGGACGTGGATATTTTAATTCTGCTCCACGAACTTTAAGGTAAATCCACTTACCCTCTTCTCTAAATGTACAATCTTTAGGGGCTATTAAACAACTAGTTAAATCCAGCTTCCTTTCGTGGCCGCCATGTTTTAAGCCAAGAGCTGTTTGAGTTGTACTTTCCATAAGAGAAGTACCAAATGAGAGACCTATAGCAGCACCATCAGTAAAATCAAATTTATTTTTACCTAATAAGTCTGGAGTTACTACATTTAAATCTCCTTTATTTTTAGTAACTATAGATCTAACTAGCACTAAATCATCTTCAGAAGGTCTAGCGATCGAGGTAGTTGGAAATACTTTACCATCTACTGTTGTTCTTCCTAATGCTTTATATCTTGGGATTAATAAACCCTGATTATCTAAATCTTCACCATCTCTATATATATAGGAATTTAAACAATAGGAAATTTGACGGTTTAACCATCCGCTCGATGGCACACCGCTAACTTTAATAGATTGTAGTGATCTGTTTTCAATACTATGGTAGATCATATCTTTTTCATTTAATCCAGTTAATAAAGATCCCCTTGTAATAACAGGTTTTTCATCTATACCAGATATAATGAATTGAGGCATGTTTAGAGCTGAAATACTAGAAATCTTAACTCTTCCTGCTCTATTTAATTCATCTTTTAAATCGTCTGAAAATTTACCCTCAACTTCTTTTTCATAATCAGCATATTTTTTAGTTAACATAGCTAATTTTTGTTTGTCAGTAAGTTCTTCAGAGTCAGCTATTCTACAAATTTCTTTATAAGTTTCTGTATCCGTGTCTGCGAATAATGTTTTGAATGAAAATGTTACAACGCCAGCTTGAGTTACGGCTCTTAATGCCAACTTTTGTAATTCACTTCTTTTTTCTACTCCCTGTTCATCTCTATTTAAGTAAGAAGATAATTTTACAGCAGCTTTAGCATCCATTCTAGTATATGGATCTTTTAATATATTTAATTTATCTATATCAGCATCCAATATCTTAGAAATCCTTATTTTACCATAGCATGTTGTTTTACTTTTATAATCTTCACTTCCTATCTTTCCAGTAAAAACAATGGGGGTCCCGTATTTTATCTTTTTTTCAACTTCAACATCCTTTAGTAAATCCTCGTAGCTTGTATAAAAATATTTTGGATTATCTAAGTCATCGGGATTTTCTAAAACAAACTCGGTTAAAACAGCCAAACCATTTAAAGTTTCGTGATTAAATGGAAATATTGGCATGTTATTTTTCTTATAAACATTTACATATCTTGGGGACATTTTATTGTAGGTATCTTCTGCTACACTTTCATCAACAAGTTGAATCGAAATTTGATCCCCGTCAAAATCCTTGATATTCAAGCAGTTACGTTACTTCTGCCTCGTTCTCTTATGAACTGCTATATGTCTCCATATAGAATAGACTATATCTTCATTATTAAATTTCTTAATAATGTTCCGCTTTTCCACTTACGATTTTAGTGTACTCCTGTAAAAGGATAGTCGTTGAGGAACAATAAACTTATTAGTCAGATAAGTTTTTTATTTCTTTAAATAATTCATCTAGATCTTCATATACTTTATAAGGATACTTGAAATCACTGTCTGACTTAGTTTTTATAATATTTGAGTAATAGAATACTCGTAAACCATGTTCTAAACAAAGATTTCGTTTATTATCATCCATTTTAACTCTTTCTTCAAAAGTATATTTTTTATCAAAAAATTCAGTTGGTTTAAAATGTTGTAATCCTTGACACTCTATAACTGCATTAAAGTCGGGTAAGTAAAAATCTACGTGCTGTTTTCTTTTATACTTTAACCAATCCCAGGTATATTGTTTTATTATATTAATATTATTATCTTTACAATATAATTCAATATCAACTTCTAAAATAAATCTATCTCCACAACTAGGACATCCACAATTACTTAAATGTATAGATGGTTGCTGCCAAAACGGTCCATGAGAATTACATATTATCTTAACTGGTGTAGTACAATTTACGTACTCAACTTCATCATATCCATAAGTATCTTTATGTATTAATTTTGCGCGACGTATAAATTCTTCAGTATTAATATTAACTCCACCATTACACTCTGAACACCCATGTCCATATAAATGATCATGTGGTCTTTGAGTAAATTCTTTTTTACACCTATTACAAATCAATTTAACTGGTGTATTGATATTTACATAATTTACTTCACTGTAATCATATTTATCTTCGCCATGTACTTTTTTAGCTGCTTCTATAAAACTTTCTGTTGTGTATTTTTTATATGGACTTGGATTACATTCTTTACATCCACATCCCTGTAAAATATCAACCGGCTTAATTTCAAAATACCCATGTATATCACAATTTAGTATAACAGGCGTACTACTATTAATATAATTAACTTTATTATATCCGTATCTATCTCCATGAATCTCTCTAGCCTTTTCTATAAACTGTTCCTGTGTATATTTTACTCCACCTTTACAGTTAGGACATCCTTGTCCACAGAGATGATTGTGTGCAGTCTGAATAAATTCATTTCTGCACTTATTACAAATTATAATAACTTTATCTTTACTTGATGTATAATTTACTTTGCTATAATCATATTTATTTTCACCATGTACTTTTTTAGATCTTTCTATAAATTCTTCTGTTGTATATTTTTTCATTATAATTTTAGTTTATATAATTTATTTATATTGTTCCTGCTGATTTTCTCTATTTTATGAATTTTTAGGGTAGGTGACTAAATCCTACATTAACCTCCTATCATAAACCTAGCGAGAGTTTCCAGCATTTAACGGAATTTTAAAACACCAATTTTAAAATATTTTAGCGTTTAATGGACTACATATGGAGATTGGGAATCTAAGTACATAATCACCATCTCCAGGTTCATTTAACCTAACTTTCATACAAAACATTGAATATTCCGAAAAATACTTATATTTTCATATAAGACTAGACTATATCATCATCTATATTTCAAGATGGACTGCGCTTCAAAAATAGGAATTTCACCTATTTCTTACTCCATATAGGATAGTCGTTACACCTTTTTTGATTTATAATTTCAAAACTTGGCTCGGGATTGCCATATTATATTTCTATAACTTAGGTTTCCCCGATAGCAGAGATTTTATTTTCTCCACACCTAGCATTTACTAGTTCACAGTCTTTGCATTATAAGATCGCTCTTATAAGTCACAAATTTCTTTATGAAGTGTAGGAGGCCTATTAATAATTACTAGTTGTTTTTCTGCAAATTCCTTAAATAATTTTTGAGTTTCAGGATTAAATGCTTCTTCTCTAGTAGCTTTCATAGCCTCTTTGTATGTAAAGTTAAGCTCTTTCTGTAGATGTTCAATAAATTTTTCTCTAAGTAATTCATAAGCAATAGATACAGGAATACCAATTTCATCAATCTTCAAATCTGTTGCTGGAACAATTGGACATCTTGCAGAGTTTTTTGTTCTTACTCCAAATAATTCACGGGCTAAATTTTCTTTGGAGGTATTTAATAATTCAGTAGCTTCTTTTTTACCTGTATTCAAAAAAGCTCTAAGTAATGCAGTATATCTAACTTTTTCGCCAGGAGTTTTAAAGCGGCCAATTACTTCTTCATAATTCAGGTCATTACTTTTTTTATCCTGTACACAACAAAGTCTAATAATAATACTGTACCAAACTGACAATTTACTAGACCCTTGAGTTTTCTTACCATTTTTATATTCAAAGGTAACGGGTCTCATCATTGCAGGTAATACTAAATAATATCGATTTATAAGTTTTCTGAATTCGTTTGCTCTTTCTGGGAAGTGTTTTTCTATAATAGCTAACAGACCTTCATAAGAACATTTAGATTCATCTGTTATAAATTCAGATATTTTTAGTTCTTTCTTTGTGGGACTATAAGTAAATTGGCAAGTATCAAAAACCTTTATAGTTAATTTCTTTCCACCACGACCAGCATATCCTAAGTTTTTGAAATCATTACCTTGGAAATCTAGTTTGATAGTACTTTCAGAAAATATATCATCAAATAATTCTTTAAATATATCAAATCTCAAGTCATTTAAGTAATAAAAAGGTAATTCTATTCTTGCAAATCTTCTCATACCTTCCTCTCTTGTAAAAACTCTAGCTCCACAAAAAGGGCAAGGTTCATGAGAGGCTCTTTTAATTTTACCACAAATACAACGATCTTCATAGATTGACCCGAAAGCATCAACATCATAAACTCCTCCAGGTATGGGTTCAGGATAGTTGAATTTCAGGTTAAAGTCTCTATGATCAAATAAAACTCTATCTCGACCATCACTTCTTGTATAGTCTAATATAGCTTCATCTGTTAATAATTCTAGTGATACTTTTGACATAATTTACTTTTTTTAATCATTCTGTATCTTTCCAAATAATTTTACTAGCTAATTCTGAGTCTATAGGATTTGCTTTAGACCACTCTTTCAGCATTTGTTTAACATCGGCTATAGCATCAGACCTAGTTTTATCTTTTAATTTTTCATATATACCAGGTTCAACAGCTACTTCAATTAAATCAGAAATAACATCTTGAGTTATAGCTTTAGAAGTATTCGTAAACTTGGCACGATACTCACGATAAATAACTACATCATCATAAGTTAAATTAAGGTCAGCAAATTCAGAAGAGGTTCTAATTTCAGCTGGTTCTTTATTAAACCAAGATAACTGTAATTTTCTAACACGGGCAGCAACTTGAGGTCTTCCAGCATCTTCATATCTCTGAGCTAATTCTTCTACTATATCATATTTAACAGACATAATTTTATTTAAAGCTCTATTAATTTGATTAGCATAAACCTCAGGCATTGTTGGACAGTCTATAATTAAATCATATAAACCGGATGAGAATAAATAAATAATCAGAGCGGGTAATTGTCTCTGTTTTCTCTTTCTAGATATTGTAGAATCCTTTGATAAATCTCGGGAAGCCAAATAATCAACAAACCTAGCCATATATTCTCTAGCATCATCAGTAAATTTCTTATTAAATGATCCAGATTCATCTCCGAGTAAATTCTCATCCACATCCTCTCCTCTTAAAGGTGTATCAGGAGCATAAACAGAATTAACCATACGAGCATGACCTTGTCTTTGTAATAGATCTTTAACAATAAAATTAGCTGTATTAGTACTAGAATGTTTAGGATTAGCTAAAACAATAGAAGTTAAAACATCCTCTAAAGCTGTATCTGGTGATTTCTTTCCTGCTGTAAGAATATCATCATAAGCCGTACATAACCAAATTTCATCTTGAGTCATTTTACCAGCATATTGACTAGCATCTACATGTTCATTTTTAGATTCACTTTCTTCCTCTGATTCATTAGAGTCTCCTTCAGTCTCATCACCAACATCATCGTCTGGCATTGGGAAAAAATAACTATCCTCATTTACATCAGACTCATCATCATTAAAATAATATTGATTATCTTCCATAATTTTAAATATATTTTATATTTTCAAAATTTTTTAAAAAATATTAATTTTTATACTGACATGTTTTAATTTTTTTATGTCAGTCTTCATATATAGGATTTTTAAGGGATTTAAAGCGTGTTTTTATAATTTCAGAATAAAAAGGAAATTTTAAAACCCCGAAATCCTTATATATGATTTAATGGAGAGGTGCCGAAGTTGGTCATAACGGCCTAGACTTGAAATCTTGTGTGTCTTTATAGACCCGTGGGTTCGAATCCCACCCTCTCCGCTTTCAAAATAAAATAACAAAAATGGCGGCATGTTGGAATTGGTAGACAAGGCGGTCTTTTTGCCAATTAGACAAACAAAAGAGAGTGCATAGGTAAGAAATTCCTATGTAGAACCTCTCAAATTCGGTGGAAGTCTCTATGAGAAAATACCGAGCTAAATCAGATTTAATTCTGTAAATGTGTAGAGAGCAGAAGGGAGGTACCTAAGTTGAGAAAAGCATTGAGTATGACGGTAGTGCGGAGGTGTCAGCCTCAGGATTGGTTCGACTCCAAAATGCTGAGTTGCAACTTTTTCAATATGGTAATGGTGTGCTCCAGACCACAACAACACAATTAGTCGCCAAGCGTCTGAGAAAGTTGGCTATGGTAACATAGTGTGGTAGGAAAAACCGCTCCCAATTATGGGGTCCCAGTTCGACTCTGGGTGTCGCTACAAAAGAGGTGAAAAATCCTCTTTTATTTTTCCGTCTATAAATCCTTAAAAGCCTTATATATGTAATGGAGATCGAGCTAATAGTTAATTCCGATTTTCCGGGGTAAAGACGCACCCGGCAACAGAAGTGGTCAAATTTATGAAAAGGGAAAGCCTGAGAATGCACCATTACGTTAGACTGTGCAAAAAACTTGGGCTTTCCTAATTTTTTTTCAAGACTTTTATGTCTTTTTATTTTTTTTCTTGAGAACCTTATATGTGAATTTTAAATATATATTAAAATGGAAATATTAATAAATAATTCAGAATTTAAATTAACAGAAATTAATTATTTAGATCTTAATGATGTTAAAAATAATGGATCTAAATTAGAAAATTATAGATATTTAAGTAAAGGTATTATTAGTGGACCAGCTGATAATACAGATATTTGGACTTATAAAACATTTGGTGAAATTTTAATACCTATCAATATTTATAAAACTCCAGCTATATCTAAAAATAAATATTTTATAATTGAAAGAGGGAAAACTAATATAGTTGATAAAGATTATACAAATGAAGAAATTAGTATAATGTCAGGTATAGCAAGAGCTCTAATACTAGAAAATAAATCTAAATTAACTATATATAGAAAATTAGAATTATTAGAAGGATTATTAAGATCTATAGGAAGAGTTACACCATTAAAAGAATTTTATACGTTTGGTGATAGGCTTGATAATACTTATCAAAGTATCATTAAGTCTTTAGAGATAAATAATTTACTAAAAGATAAAAAAATAGATAAGAGATCACTAAGTTATCCATTATATAGAGGGGGTAAGCGTTATAGTATCTATGAATTAATAAATGATTTAATAGAAGATAAGTCATTCATTTTAGATACTAAAGATTTCAAACTAGTATCTTCTAAAACTATCAATGAAAAAGTAAATACGAAAAGAGTTTCTGATGAATGGTGTAGAATAATAGGAAAAACAGGAAATAAAACAAGAGCTAATATGTCTATAGATTTTTTAGCTAATATTCTTGTTGAAATTCCTGAAAATAATGTAGGAATTGAACCTGGAAAAATTATACATGTTACAGCTCCTAGAAAAATTTGTATTATAAGAGATGGATTACTTATTAATTCAAAATTAATTATAAAAGTTAATTCAAAAAAATTACAACAAAAATTAGTTGGTGCTAGAATAATAAAAGAGAGATTGTTGTATAAAAATGAATTAGTACTTGATCTTACAAAACTTCCTATAATTAATAGGAATAAGCTTAAAGTTGATATATTTGATGTAGCCCAAACTGAAGTAAGGTATACAATGTCAAGTATCGCATGTGAATATTTAAAAAGAAGAATTTACATGAGAGATAAAAAAGTATCAACTTGTCCCGAAAGATTACCAAAACCAAAAAAGAGTGACATAGAGAAATATCTAGAAAACTTAGGAATATACGGAAGTAGCTTATGTCCAACTAAAGTAAAGACAGAATCAAACTCTACTTACCTAGTTAATGAAGTGAGTGGAAAGATTTATGATATGACAAGTAGGTATTACTCTGATGAAGTATATTATTACTTTAATAATATTAGTAAGTGTAATCAAGTAGTGAAGGATTTCTTAATAGAACTAGATAATTGTTTAAAAACCAACTCATTAGATGAATTAAATGAGGTATGGAGTAAAAAACATAAAGAATATGAAAAGAGGTTAAGAGATTTAAAATTTAGATTATTATTCGGTAGAACATTCAATTTTAAATGCACTACTAATCAAAAAAAGGTGGACTACTCTTTATACTTTAATAAAGTAAGTGTTCCTATTCCATTAAGTAATAAGAGTGTATCAGTTGGTTGGAAATTTGAAACTAAAAACGCATATAGTTATGATTTTAGATAATGTAAATAAAATAGTAAATTTATTAGATTTTAATAGAACAATTAAATTTTATTATCTCGAAATTATACAGAGAAAAAAAGATAACTCGAATATAATAAAAGATAGAAAAATATATCAAAGATTTATAGTTAGTGCTGAAGAATTATATAAAAATTTAGAAGATATTAAACTATTGTGTAAAGTTTATAATGCTAGGGCTTACATTAGTTTAATTGCAAAATCTAATGAAAAATTTACTAAAGAGTGTTTAAAAGCATATACAGAAAAAGTGTGTTCTAATAATTATAGTAATACATTTTTAATTCCAGAAAAAATAGTATTATTACCTCAATGTAAATGTGGTAATGGGGAGGAATTTTGGATTCTTGATGTAGACATAAAAGATATAGACTATATAAATAAACTTAAAGAAACTATCGATAAAAATTTAGTAACTGTATATGAAACTCTAAACACTCCAAACGGTTATCATTTAGTAGTTGATACTTTTAATTTAAAACACAAAGGTTTAATATATCTTCAGGATGATAACTATGTGTTTGAAAACTTTAAATTTACATTAAGACGGGAGGCATTAACTATACTATATGCAAATATTAATTAGACTTGAAATTCTTATATATGATACATACTTAAATTTAATATACTATGAGTGTAAATGTAAAAATGAAAAGAGTTTACGTAAAATTGAAGAATGGAGAAGAAAGACCTCTTGAATTTTATCAACCTAATATAGCTGAATTTGATGAAAATGGAAATTTAAAGTTTATATGTGATGGGGGTTGTTCATATTTCAATATCTGTCCTAAATTAAGAGACCCAAGAAATCCAGATGATCCGGATTTATGTTTCATAGATTTTTGTCAGGATTTAGGTTCCGATGACGATGGAAATAGAACAGACTTTTCTAATATGTGTCCTGTTGATGGAACTATAGAAGCAAATTTAGGAGATCAACTAGATATATTTCAAAATATTATAAAAACTAATCCTTTCATCAGAGTCACGGATGTAATTGAAAAAGTATGTAAGGGAGAAGATGAATTTCCTAATTTTTCATGTTATAATGAAAAACATACTAATTGTCGTTATACTAATGATATGTGTATATTAAAATCATTGTTTCCTAAGAGCAAAGTTAAAAATGAGTGACTATTTTTCTAATATTAATGAAGAAAAACAGTTTATACCGCCAGATTATAGTGTAGATTCAGAATCAGAAGAAAAAGAGAGTGAGGATAATATAGATGATTTAGATGAAGAATCCATAACCCCATTTGATGAAAGTGAAGAAGAAGAATTATTAGATTATTTACATGGATCTGAAGATAAAAAAACTAAAAAAGAGGAAAAGGAGGAAACTATAATGACAACATCTCCATTTTCAGCTACACCATCAACAACTCCTTCATGGGGTGGTTGGGGAAATACTCAACAAAATAATGGAGGAAGTTTTTGGAGTAATACTCAACAAAGTAAATCAAGTTGGGGTGGATTTGGATCATTTGGTCAGTCAACAACAACCCAAAAAGAACAAATAAATAGAAATAAAAAGGTAATATTTTGTGATTTTTTAGATTGTATTGTAGAGACTTGGCAATCAAATGGTCAATCTGGATTACTTCCTAGAGATATATATGATTTAAAACCTAGATTTGAAGTTTGGGCGAAATTAGCAGCTTTTAATCCAGAAAAAATATATATAATTGTTCCTAGGAATTTATTACCCTCAACAAATGGACCTGATGCTTGGACTATGACATTAAATTATTTTTGCTGTAGTTTAAGTTCATTTATAAGAGTTCCTTTCAATTGTTGTCAAATACTAGTTCAACAAATGCTAGGACAACCAAAAGAGTCTATAATTCAATCTATAATAAATTTTCCTAATTTTCCTGTTAAAAAAGAAGAAATAATTTGTATAGGAATTTATTCGGGAGAAAATGGACAAAGTAATAGAGATATACTTGCAGCTAATTTATGTGGATTGGATTATGTAGATCTAAATAAGTTAATAAATAATATGTATTAATACTAATTAAAATCAATTTAAATCATGATTAAATCTGATAATTACAAATTAAAATGGATTGATGAAGGAGGTATATTTTTCCCAGTTAATGGAAATACTATATTACATTCATCATTAGGTCCTGGTGTCTGGAAAGTTGTACCTAGTCCTCGTATGAATGATGGAAGATTAGGACTAACTAAAGTATGTGATAAATTTGAATTCGAATACAAAATTTATGACATAGGAAATAAAAGCTTCAGAGATAAAGTTATTAATGTCTGGAATTCTGATCTGTTTATAGAAGATGGAAGAAATTTAGGCATAATAATGAATGGAACAAAAGGAACGGGTTAAATAAATAGCCCTTCTTCTAAGGAATTAGAAGAATTTTTAAGGAACGAATTCGGTGAAGGCTGTGATGCTAATACCGAGCTAACAGAAATAATTACGTAAGGTATTTCTGTAGTGTAGAGCATAGTAGTTGAATAAATATAATACTACCAAGAGCGCTCCTTACCCCAACTGAAATAAGTGGGTAAAAATATATGCCGAGCTTATAAGAAGAAGAATTATAAGAGTCTAGGGATAAAAAGCTCTAGAGATAACAAAACTGAAAACCGTATCAGCTAAACTTCTCTGTAATGAACTTAATATGCCTGTATTAATTGTTGATAGTGATTTTGAAGGTAGAATCTTAGAATTTATACAAAATTTAGATTATGAATGTGTAGTTCTTATTGATGAAGCCGAAAAAACATTTAAAGACGAAAGAGATAACAGTGAAGTTTTATTGAAGCTTATTGACGGAATATATAATAGATCCAGAAAATTATATATTCTCACTACTAATAAATTAACTGTAAATGAAAATTTATTAGGAAGACCAGGTAGAATCAGATATATACAAGAATTCAATAATCTTGATCCTAAATTGATATCACTGTATTTAGATGACAATTTAAAGGATAAAGAAAAGAAACAATACGTAACTGAAATTGTAGATCTTTTAGAAATCTCAACTATCGACATTCTCAAAAATGTTGTAGATGAGGTTAATATGTTTGGTGAAATTCCTGAAGATTCGCCAATGAATATTCCAAGAGGTAAGTACGTATTTGATATTCTTAAATTGTGGGGTTGTACCGAAGATGATATTCCAGATGTTAAAAAGTTTCTGGATAAACATAAGACTTCTGGAAAATCGTTATATGAATGGTTATATAATAAAGCAAATGATGAAGATCTTCCAGAAGAATATAAAGATACAGAAGATAACTACTACAATTATGAACTTCTAAGAAATGAATTTGGATATACCAATAGTTGTACATATTCTACAATAGATAAACTTTCTACAAAGTATAGTACAATGTGGAAAGACTGTGATACCTCTATAGGTAGAGTATTAACAGAACCAGATGCATTCCATAAAGAAGGTGGAGATTATAATTTTATGCTAATTGAAGGGAGATATGATAAGGAAGTTTATCTTTGCGTATTACTAAAACAAAGAAAATCTCCAACATTATATCATGGAGTATATTAAAAAAAAGAAAGAAGAGTAGAATTATTCTACTCTTTTTATTTTATGTGTCGAAAAAAAAAGAGAAGGTGTCAAAACCTGGGTATATACCCAACCTTCTCAATAGACCTTAAAACCGTCACGGTAAAATATTCTTACCCATTTTAAAGATTATGAAACACTCCACATTTATTTCATATATAAGGCTTTGAAGGATTAAAAAAGAATGGGAGATGTTTCACTCCACATTCTTTCTAAGATCCATAAGTATGTTATCAGTAAACTGCTCAATACTAGAGCTAATATTTTCTGTTTCTTCATTATAGAATCCACATAAAATTTGTTCTGATAATATTCTTTTAGTTCTTATAAAATCAAATCTTCTTTTATCCCAAGACCAATTTTCATCAGACTTTAACTGAATTACGACTTGTGGAATATAGACGTTTATCTCTGAAAATTTAGATCCACGTCTAGCTATTCTCCCAACTAACTGCACATAATCAGCATTAGTCCACGGTAAACTTAAGATTACTATTTTATTACAGCATTTTTGAAGTCCATCAATACCGGTTCCAATAGGGCTAGATGCAATAATAATATCACAATCTCCACTAATGAATTTATCCTCTAGTATTGAATTTCTATCTTTTACATCAACTTCTCCAGTATATATTTCATAGGTAAATCCTTTTTCTTTTACCCACGACTCAATAATTGGAATAGATAACGTACTAATACTATAAATAATAGTTTTAGATTTAATTTCATCTTTAACTGAATCAAGTTTAATTCTAGTTAAGGCTTTATCAACTGTACTCCATGACATCTTATCTTGACTTATAAGACTGCTTTTAATATCAGTTCCATTAACTTCATTAAAATATGTATTAGTCTTTATGTCAAAATCAGAATTTCCAAAGATTCTAATACCGTTTTCAAATAACTCATACCTAGCAAGAACTTTATTTTTTATAGTCCTGTTTCTAGTTTTGAATTTAGGATTTACACCACTAAGTAATCCCAAGACTGAATGAAGCTCAGTTAGGTCATTCTTAAAAGGTGTTGCTGATAATCCTAAGACCTTGAGTTTTGGATTGTGTTTTTGTGCTTCCATTCTCATAATCTTTAGATATCTGTAAGTATTAGACTCTTTTGAATCTTCCATCTTTTTTGCTCTCTGTATTTCATCAAGTACTATAAAATCAACCATACCAGATTTAACTAGATTCATTATAGGTTCCTCTAAAATATCAGAAGTCCTAAATTTATCATAGTTAATCAAGATATAATTAAATTTGTTCTCATCTATAGCATCAAGACAATTTTTATTTCCATTATAATCAATTACTATGCTATCTTTTTTATAGCATTTCTTTATTTCTCTTTTAACTGTATCTTTAACAGACAAAGGAGAAACATATATAGTAATTCTCATTCTGGAATATCTTGAAGCATACAGAGCACTTAATGTTTTACCACTACCAACTTCGGACCAGTTTCCAAAATACGGAGTCCTATTTAATTTATAAGCTACGTATTTTTGAAGTAAATCAGGTCTTAATGTATCTGGTAAACAATATATACAGGTAGTATCAAGATTAAAAACTTCATTGTACTCTCCTAATACAATTTCTCTTATCTCCCACAACCAATCTGAATGTTCAGATTTCTTTAATGATTTTAATTCTTCGATTGTAATATATAAATTGCTATAAGAGTCATTAATTATCTCTTGCCAAAAATCTTTGACCTTCTTTACTTTAAGTAGATCATATAATTCCCCACTTAAAGTAATATTAGCAAGTATTTTTTCAAGAGTAAGCACGGTTTTCATACATCTAGAAATGCCAAATATTTTTTCTCTTTCTGGCATCTCATAACCCAGATCCTCAGCTAATCTTCCTATAGTATCTCTTCTGTTCTGAGTATCTATTTCCGTTGATGCTATCTTATCTATAGCACTTCCAGAACACTCAAGACCCAAAAGAACTAAATCATCAAAATCAAGATATTCAAAATCAAAAATTGTAATATCCTGAAGTCTTGGATCCAGGTTATATATAGGACCTTCTTTATATTTTTCTATCAGCTCTTTGAATTTAGGTTCATTTTTATGTACATAGAGAAAATTGTATAATCCAATTTCCTTTTTATTAGAGGGTTTAGGAAGTCTATTGTGTTTTATACAAAATTCTTCCAATTCTTCATATGTATAGTGGTTAAATCTATCATATTTTTCCCACAGTTCCTTAAATCTAGGTTCATTTTTATGCTTTCTAAAAAATTGATATAAACCAGTTTCAGTTTCCCCTCTATACTGACTAGGAAGTCTATTATTCTTTTTACAAAATTCTTCCAATTCTTCATACGTATAATAATGAATTTTATTATATTTTTTATATAATTCTTTAAATCTTGGTTCATTTTTATGCTTTCTAAAAAATCGATATAAACCACCTTCTTCTTTATATTCACTACTTGGAAGTCTATTATGTTTTATACAAAATTCTTCCAATTCTTCATACGTATACTTCTTATCAGATTTACCATATTTTTCTATTAATTTCTTAAACCTAGGCTCATCTTTATCTCTATGATAAACTAGAAATTGATATAATCTAATTTCTTCTTTATCAGAAGATTTAGGAAGTCTATTGTGTTTTATACAAAATTCTTCCAATTCTTCATACGTATACTTCTTATCAGATTTACCATATTTTTCTATTAATTTCTTAAATCTAGGCTCATCTTTATGTATTCTAAGATATTGATATAGACCTTTTTCACTATATTTAGGAAGTCTATTGTGTTTTATACAAAATTCTTCCAATTCTTCGAATGTATTAAAATGATAGAGCCTGTGGAGTTTACCATATTTTTCTATCAATTTCTTAAACCTAGGCTCATTTTTATGTATTCTAAGAAATTGATATAAACCAGTTTCCCCTTTATTTTTATTTTGTGGAAGTCTATTATTCTTTTTACAAAATTCTTCCAGATCTTCATATATATATTTTTTATGGATTTTACTATAATTTTCCCACAATTCTTTAAATCTTGGTTCATTTTTATATTTCCAAAAAAATCGATATAAACTGCTTTCTTCTCTATACTTTTTTTGTGGAAGTCTATTATTCTTTTTACAAAATTCTTCCAATTCTTCATACGTATAAATTTTACTTTTGTTTCTTTTTTCTTCTTTGTTTTTCATAATTTTTTTAATTTTAATTGTTAATACTTGAAAATAAAAACAAGTAAATAGGATTTTATTACCTATTTACTTCTCTACATATATAAGGCTTTTAAGAATTATTAAATGGAATTTCTGAAATGCTTAAAACACGCTTAAAACGGTTAAAAATTCTTATATATGTAAATATTAAATTTTATTAATTATGTCAAATGAATTTTTATTAAATCTAGAAAACAAATTACAAGGTTGTGGTACTAGATTAAAAGAACTACATTGGAACGCACCTAGTTTAAGTGTTCATAAATTAGTTGATGAATTTACAACAGAATTTAGAGAATTTGAAGATAATTTAATGGAAAATGCTCAGGCTCTTTTTGGTTTTATCGAAGTTGGTGATTTAAATCCAGTATTACCTGAAGCTAAAAATTTTATTGAATTATTAGAAGATGTAAGAGGTATGCTTGTAAATATTAAAAAAGAAGCTAAAGATAGTTTAATGTGGAGTGGAATTATAAATATCGTAGATGACTTCTTTGCAACTATTAATAAATATATCTACTTATCTAATATAGTAAAACGTTCTAATGATTAAAAACTAAGGGATAGAAGTTAAGTTTCTATCTCTTTTTATTTTCTTAAAAACCTTATTTATGATAAATTAGAATAAAAAAATAAATATAAATATAAATAAATAATATGAAAGAAGAAAGGGCTAGAGAAATATATAAAAAGGTTAAGGATTTTGCTTGGAATAATACAGATAAACAAGAAGAATTTTGGAGAACTTTATTAAATGAAACAACTCCAGAAGATAGAAAAGATATCTATATTTTCCTAGATAATGATTTTACGGAATTTTCATTTATTAGTGAAACACCTAATGCACCTGATGATACCTGTAGATGTTTAATTGATGAAAAAGATGGAGTTAAAAATTACTGCTTCTATCTAAGTCCTGGAATCTACTGGCAGAACGTCCATCACTTATTAAATGCATTGGGATTTACAGCAGAACCAGCATGAAATTCGATGATTTAAAGATTGGAGATAATCTAGTATGTCTAAGAATAAAAGATGATATAGCTATTCATTTTAATCTAAAAATTACTGCAAAAGCTCTCTATAGTTTTTCTGTTATTTCTGATACGTTAGATACATATACTTTTATTGTACCAACGGATAAAAAAGTAAACGGAAAAATTGTATTGTTAGATAATGGCAGTGATAATTTTGATGAGAGTATTCGAGAGTATTTATTTGAAACCCTCGAAGATTGTAAGAAATTCGCTATTAACTATTATAAACAGAGAATAAAAAACTATGAAGAAACTATTCAAAGAGTTAAAACCTGGTGATACTATATTTTTAGTAGGAAGCCCAGATTTTATAGCACATGAAGATTTAGTAGAGAATTTTAGTCTTTTTAAAATCAAAGATATTATTCCTACGTTAGATGGAAAAAGAAATCAAATCATATGTCTAAGTGGAGAATTTTATAGTATACTTACAGATATAAAAGAAAAAAAGATTTCTTATTTTACTACTTTAAAAGATGTGGATATTACAGGTCATCAAGCTTCAATACGAATTGATGAGTGGTCTGAAAAATTTACAAAAACTATATCAGAGTATAGAACTTTCTTATGTTTTCCTGATGTTAATTCTGGACTTGATTTCCTAGAAAAAAGATTCAAGAAATATTTAGAAGATATAAAAGAAAGTAAAGAAATAAACAAAAAAATTATAGAAAAGTGAAAATACTATTACTTATGATATTATGTCATATTATTGATGATTTTGTACTTCAGCCAATATGTCTAAGTAAATTAAAACAAAAAGAATGGTGGGAACGTAATATTGGAACTAAAGAATATGGAATGCCACTTATGTATAAATGCGATTATAAAGCTGCTCTAATTATACACTCACTAAGTTGGTCAATAATGATAAACTTACCTTTGTTTTTATTTACTTCAGATTTAGCTATTGGATTATCTGTATTTATTAATTGTATTATTCATTATATTATAGACGATTTAAAAGCTAATAAAAAGAAAATAAACCTTCAAATTGACCAAAGTATACATATTGTACAAATTTTCTTGACATATATTATATTATCACTTCTAAAATAAATAAAAAAGAAAGATAGATTAATTTCTATCTTCTTTTATTTTTATATCTTAGTTAGAGAACAGTTTATTATATTTTTCTAATGTCTCATCTTCTGCTTCTTTACCCCATCTTGAATAAATAACTACACCCCTTGAAGTTAATGAGCAAATAAATGGGTCTTCTGGTCGTCTGTAGAATCTTATACTTCTAGGAGCATCTTTCATTTCATTTCTAGGAGCAGCTATAAACATTTTACTATCCACTTTATGAACAGTTACGTCACAGATTTTTCTCACTTCTTTTTCTGGTAAATAAGATCTTAAATAATTTTTTATATAAGATTGAGAGCTCTCTCTTATTAATATAAATGGTAGAGTTTTTAAAAACTTTTTAGTAGACAGTCTTAAATCTCCTGAAGAACGAAACGTATGTATCTCTGTTATTCTATATGTATTAAGATTATAATATTCTCTCAACATTAATGGTGATGGACTTATAAAGTTATGACTGAGATTTTCTATCTTATCTTTGGCATTTTTTATCTCTTGTAGATTTTTATCTGGTACAACTCCAAGATAATCAGAAAATTCTCTACAAATAAGATTATACTTTTTAATTAAATAAATAAAGTCTTCTATTTTAATTAATATTGTATTTTCTCCAAAATAATTCTTTAATTCTTTTATAAGCAATAATGACTCTAAAGCGGTTTTAATGGTATTATTAAAATTCTCACCTTTTTTAATTATTTCTGTTCTATCTCTTAGTATCTTAGAATTAAAAAATCCCAATTCACCCATTAACTCTAAACTATTATTTTTTGATGAATTAAGTTTAGAATTTAATTTACTAAGAGCTGTTAAATCATTTACAAAATTAACTGTTTTTTCTTCTAGTTCTTTTTCTAATGTACTAAACATAATATTTTATTTTTAATAATTTACATATATTAGGTTTTGAAATACTTATAATTGAATATAAAATAAACAACTTAATCGTCAATAGTTATGTTTAATAGTAAATTAAAAAATGCTACACTAGATGAAATGATGGTAGCTATTAAAAGAAATGTTAAACCTTCAAAATGTATAGAAAATTTTGAAGGATTGTTGAGAGAAATTAAAGATGAACGAATTATTAACATTTTTATTAAAGAAATGTATGGATTCTTATCTGATTTATTTAATTTATTTCATGAGATAGATAAAATAAGCAGTAAAGAAATAAAAGCAAAGATGTTAACAAAAGAGTTCATTAAGCCAGAAAATTACTTTAAAAACTCTAAAAAGTTAGCAGATAAAATAATGAGATACAGAGCAGCTTATGAGTTTTTAAATAAAAGGTTTACAACATTTACTAGAACAACAAATAAAACTCCAGTAAATATTAAGTATAAAGAAGCAGTGGAGTTAGTAAATGATAAAACTTGGGATAAAACAGAAGATGAAATAAAAGAATTAGCAAGAAAAGTAATGCTTCTGTATAATCATATTCCGGCTATATATAAAGCTCTCATACAAACAAAAAGAAGAAAATTAGGACTTGATTGTAATTCTAAAAAGTTTAAAGAACAGGTATAGTCCATAATTATCTTCAAAAAAAAGAAGAATAGAAGTTAAATCTACTCTTCTATTATTTTTTATATACTAGCTATTATAGTATAATCATCAGAAAATTCTATAATTAAATTTTGTAAACACTCATTTAAAGACTTAGTAAAATTTAATAAGGTTTCATATGTTCCCCAACCATTAGGAGAGTTAAATTTTTCTAGATCCGTTTTATTATCTTTTAAATATTTATAACCAATTTCTATACCATCAATATATTTTTGATCTACATATTTAAAATTTAATACATCAGGATGCCATAAATAATCATACAATGTCTTATCATTTATTGGAACATTTCTAGCCATTTGACCTAGATTATGTGTTATATTACCACTCCAAATAGTATTAGTCTCATATTCTACTTCATTAATATTACTTAAGTCTATATTAGGAAAATAAGCTTTAACCTCATCTATTGTTTTTAATTCTACAACTTCTCCATCCTTCCTTACATATACGCCGGTTCCTTTATGTTTTACTGGTTTAGTTGAAATAATATCTAAATCTAAACTCATATATTTAATTGATTTATAAACTTTTCTTTTCCATGCTCTGTATTTAATTCCCATCCATCATGAGATTTCCATACACTTCTTAAATAATCACCATATTCTTCTGAGTGATGCATTTCTTCTTCTTTCCATATAAATCTACCAAACTTTTTACCAGCATCATAATCATTCCAATCTATATTATATTTAGACTTTAATAATTCTATCTGCTCATCTGAATTTAAATTTAGTAGATCATTGTGAGATATGTAAGTTTGAGCTGCCTGTTGTTTGCTATTCTTTATACAGTCTAATTGTCTATATAAAAACCAAGCATAAACATCATTATCATTATCTACATTAAAAGCTTTACAGTCAAACTGAAAAGGCTTATATTTACTAAATAAATCATTAACTCCTTCAATAATATCTCTAAAACTGGCACATTCACAGATAGATAAATTATGCTTTATCATCTCTAAGTTAAAAAATCCAGTTGCAATAGAAGAAATTAAACTATTTAACTTACATAACCTATATTCAAAAAATGGCTGATTTATTTCATTTCTAGAGTCAATAAAGAAAGAAATCTCATCACTTTGAACATAAGCAAATTTACAACATTGAATTTCTTTACTTGTATATTCCGCTGTTTTATTCATTAAGTCTATAAAGAAATCATCGAATGGCCTCTTAAATTTCTTCTTTATTCTCTTACTAAAACTCCTACCATCTATCATACAAATTAATGGTAAATCCTTGTTTAATTTATAATTAACTCTCTCTCTATACTCATTAAACTTTTCTTCTAATGTCATAATTACTGTTTTATTCTATTAAAAAATGAAGGTAATAATAATTTAGATAAAATGAATAAACAACATGCTCCTAAATAAGTTATTTTACTTAAATTAAAAATAGGCATAACTAAATTCCAACAGGGCCATATTATCAATCCATAAAAGAAACCTTTAATTAAAATAACTAATAAACTTAATAAATTCGTTGCTACTATTTCAATTAGATCTTTCATAATAATTTATATATTCAATTATAAGATTTTTAAAACCTTATATATGTAAAATTTTAATTATGACTAAAATACAAGAAACTATAGAAAAAGAATCAAAAGAACTAAATATAAAAGAACAAGAACTAAATAAAAAAATAGAGGAATTATTAGAATCTTTTGACTATTATAATAACATAGTAGAAAAATTAAGAAAAATGTTTATCGAGTATGAAATATATGATAATATAATATGTTTTTCTACTTTAGAAAATAATAGTGATATCTTAAACATTAATCTTGATATAAACTATGTTATTAAAATACTTTATAACGATAATATATTTCAATTTAATGCGGTTGATTTTAAAAATAATGATACAAAATTCAATGTATACATATATAATATAAAAAATAATATAATTAAATATACATCAGATAATTTTGAAAATTTAAAAAATGATATAATTAAATGGTTATTAACTATCTAAAAATAAAATATGTTTAAAGATTTTATAGAATTGTTTAAAAAGAAAGAATTTAATGCAGAAAATTGTAGAAATATACAAAATAAATCAATATTAGGAAAATCAAATATTAAAATAAACGAAATAACTTCTTTAATAAAATATAAAGTTTCTAATTCAAATTATGAAACTACTGTTATATTTACAATTGATAAAGATGAAGAAATTATTTACCAAGAAGTTACTAAGCATTTTAAAGATTTAGGGTTTATAGTATTGGTTAAAAAGTTTGAAGAATTGGGAGATCAAGAGTTTATAATAATATCTTGGGTAAAACCTGAATAAAATAAAAAGAGTAGAAATTTAATCTACTCTTTACTTTTTATTTTAGCTATACCAGAAAAAGTTTTATTAATAAATTCCTTTTCAAGTTCTGTTAATTTTTTTCCTTTTGTATAATCCAACATATAATTACCTAATAATTCTTGCTCCTCTATTTCATTCTTTATTATTATATTTACAGTATTCCAGAAATTTCTAATCTCTTGTGGAATACTACCATTATTAATTATTAACTTATTTACAACAACCACACCTTTATTATAAATTTCATATAATAATAATGCTTGGTCTATTTTTTCTATAGAGTACTTCAAAAATTTTTCACTTACTCTATTAGAATCATTTGTCAATTCATCTGTAATATATTCAGTTGTTTCTAATTCAAGCCTTTCTATTTTATTTAGAGAATCTTTTGCTTTTTCTAATAATTCATTTAGATTACTTACTAACTTTTCAATACTTACTTCATTCATACTCATATTATTAATCTTTTTTCTTTATTAATTCATATCCTCTATCATATTTTCCAGTCTCTTTATTTAATACAGTACAATCCTTAACTTCAAAATACTCCTCGAGATCACTAGCCTTTGCTTTCTTAGTATAATTTAGGGAATCATATAAGTTTTGTAAATCTTCTTTTATTGAGTTTCTAGAATATTTACTACCCTCTTGATAATTAGAATATATTTTATCTTTTAAATCTTCTTTATTAAACAAAGTAGCTTGATATTCTTTTTCAATCTTAGTAATGTTATATCCTAATGCATATAATCTACTGGGCCCTAAAATCTCATAATATTTTTTATAAGTTAGTGGGATTTGATCTAATACTATTCCTCTTTCATTATCAGTTAAAGGATAAGTACATAACATTCCCATCTTTTCTCTAAATAATTTCTTATCCAAGAAGTCTACTAAAAAATCATGTATTTTATTAGAAAATTTATCGGATACTAAGTTATTTTCTTCAAGTGAATTAAAAACAGTAAATCTATCTTTGTAATCTACCTGTTGTATTTCAAATGCTCTTTTTTCAGATATCATTACTAACTTATTAAAAACTGGGTAAATATTTTCTCCAGAATGTTTATCTACTGCTACATAATTATTTTTATAATTAAAAGATTTTGCAACATCTTGATAAGTTTCTGCTAAATCATGTTTTGCATCTAGTGTAGAAGTCTCACTATAAGATTGTAATAAATTTTGAGTTTTCTTTGTCTTTGCTTGTATATATTCTTCAAACTCTTCTTGGGATTTCTTATCCTTAGATGATTTGTAATAAAACTCAGCACGATTCTTCCAGGGATTCTCTATTAATCTTTGTCTACCAAGTATCTGAGGAAGATCTAATGAAATATCAACAGAAAGAGTCTCAAAGTTAGCATCTGATAGTATAAAAGTTCTTGCATTTGTAGAATAAAAGTCTGCACCAAGATAAACAGTACGAGTACAAAAAGTAAACATTTTATGTTTCTCTCCCCTTACAGGAATTTTACCAATATCAAATCCTTTACCTAATTTTTTCTTTATCTTAGTGTTATTGTTTAGGTCAGATTGAGAACATAATATATTACATTCTTCTGGTAATAGTTTACATCCCTTAATTATATCACATATATTTTTTACAGAATTAACAAAAAATACAGCTTCTCTAGACTCTATTATATTAATATTTCCTTGTTCATCCTTATAAGTAAACTTCTCAAAATTACCAGATTTATATTCATTAATAATCTCTTTTGCTTTACTTACTATTGATTTTGTAAATCTAACTTTCAAGTCCGGTTTTACTACTCTACCAGGTTGCTCACTTTCCCAATCTAACTCATAATAGGGGAGATCTTTAAATTCATCTAGTTCTTTTAAGTATTTATCTATCATAGGTGTAGCAGAAACAAAACATACTTTATTAATATTTTGTAATTGATTAACAAAAGTAAGTTCAGTATCTGACTTAAAACGTGAGTCTGTAAAAATGCTTTGGAACTCATCAATAATTATATGAAATTCTTGTATAATATTTCTATAAGATAAATACTCTTTAAGAATCCTAAAAGAGTCATAGGTAACAATTATTTTTGGAGTTCTTTTATTAAATATACAATCATGTAAGTAATTATCCAAGTCCATATTAAGTTTAGCAATAGATTCTTTTATCTTTTTATTTAATTCTTCTTTTTCTTCTTTGGTTAACTCTCTAGGTATCGATCCTCTAGTAATTTTAGTCAAATCTTTATCTACAAAAAGATCTCTAATATACTCATTTCTGTAATAAAATAATTCCCCTTTATGCTGATCATATTTATTCTGGAGTAACATTAATCTAGGGGAACATAATATTATAGGAATATTACAAGTTAAGCAATATTCAGTATAACCGCATCCTGGTATTTTTTTATCTAATATATGAGGAAACTGAAAGCTATTTAAATTATATTCTTTCCAATTTCCTATATATCTTATTCCTCCTGGTACAATAATAGAATATTTATTTTCTTCTAATTGTATAATATTTAAACTACTATTCATATTATATTATATTAAATTTATTTACATTATTTTCACAGACGGGCTGGCCTTGTGCAAGCCCAACCTAATAAATTACTGATTTTTATATTTATTTTATTTCTTTTTTTCATATATAGGATTTTTAAGGGATAATAAGTGTGTTTTTTACATTTCATGAGAAAATTTTAGGGATGTTACAAAGAATACTATTAAATATGTAAAAATGAGAAAAAATGTAAAATATCTCATAAATAACACAGGGGTCTATTCAAGAGTAAAAAAGTCTGGAAATTTTTTCTGTAACGAAGTGGAAAGAAAAAATTTGGGCAACTCCTAGGCTGCCCCTCTGTCTTTAAAAATGGGAAATTTTCTTATTTTCTTTCTATTTTCCAATTAAGTTTTATGATAAGTTTCAGTGTTTCCATCGCTGTATTTCTATCATACTCTTTTTCTGATTCTGGTAATTCATTGTAAGGGACTAAGCATGGGTGTTGTTTTAATTCATCATTTCTAACTTCTCCATAGCTCCATCCTTGATCAATTCTTTGTTTAGCCCAGATATCGTGTACATTTTCTGCAATTTGTTCACGTAATTCAATAAGTTCTTCTGGTAATTTAATTCCTTCTGTGTTAATTGGTTTAGGATTATAAGTTTCTTTCATTTTACTTAGATTTAATTTAATTTAATTTCAATAATAAGGATTTGAAGAATTATTAAAAAAGAAGGAAGTTTCACCATCCCGGCTACTTCTTCCTAAAAATGTCATACAAAAACAACTGAATTATTGAGAATCATGCTTCCTCACATATATAAGGATTTCAGCTCTCTTTATTTTTAATTTATTTTTTACCATCTTTAAGTATTTTAATTTTTTCATAGTATTAATTTATAATTTTATATTTATTTAATTCTCTTATTAATTCTTCCTTGGTAATCTCATTAAGGTTTATATATTCTTTTTCTATATACATTCCGGACTGTACCTGTGTTTGTATAACCCCATATAAATTACCATATAAAAAATCTATATAAACAGAAAATAATGATACTTCTTCATAAAATTCTTCTTCTTTTTTAAGAAAATCTAATCTTATTTCATTATTTTCAATAGTATTAGTGATTAAATTAATATAACTCTTACAAACAGCTCCTATAGATTCCATTACAGGTTTTATTACAGGATCTATTATTTTATTGCAATAATATATATAATTTTGGAGTAAGAAATTTATGTGTGGTGTTTTATCTTGACAATCTTGAATATATAAAACCTCTTCTAAGTTTTTTAAGTTTAGTCTATAAAATGGATTTATATTTTGATAAGATGTATCTTCTTCTATTAATCCAATTCCTCCTTTATAACCATCATCACCACACAATGTTTCATTTAAGGATAAGAAGGAATCTATTATATTAATTTCACCATAGACAATAATAGATTCACAGTAAAACCAATCATAGTTAATCTTTTTATCTATTTCTTTATATTTTATTCCACTACATAAATCATCTTCACTATATGGTATATTTTCATTAAAAGAATATATATCTATACAATAAAGAATCATTTCTACAGATACTTTATTATTATTGTTGCTAGTATAGATTCTGTGGGTATATAAATCTTGTACTTTATTATTTTCAATATAAGGGTCAAATATAATACCACTTAGTTTAAAATTTTTCTTTTCTAAAAATTCTATATAGTCTTTTCCTGTTGTAGACATTATTTATTTTATATTATCATTTATAAGAGTTTTAAATTCCTTATATATGAAAATTAAAAAAATATTAATATGTTAGCAGAAATTATTTTATGTGTATTGTTTGTATTATTTATCTTTCTTTTTATATTTTGTTTTATAGAAGAGAGAAAAAATTTAGGAGTTTTAAGTCTCATTTTAGCTTTATTTGCTGGTGTATTTTTTATATCTATACCATCTAAGGAGTATATAAATAATACTATAGATTATTATAACAGTTTAAAAAATCAGGTAGAGGTATTACAAGAATTAGATCCAGAATGTAAAGAGGTTGTTATAAATACTTTTTCACCTAGATTGTATTCTGAAGTTAATCGTATTAATGAATTAATAGAGTTTAATAAATCTAGAATTGGAACTTGGAATGAGTTTATGATTTCTAAAGATATAGCAAGTTTAGAAAAAATAGAATATTAAATATTATGAAAATATATCGTGCAGTTTTTGAATATAATAATGCAGATTCTTGTGAATGGGAAAGATGGGATAGAGAGGTATCATCTTGGTATTTGAATAGAGAATTAGCAGAAAGTCATATACCTTTTCTTAAAAATTTTAAAGATTATTTGCAGGATTATTATTCAGATAGTTATTGTTTTAGATGTAACGATCCATTTATAGAAGAACGAGAAGTATCTGAAAAAATCATCCCTCTTAATTTAGTAGATGCAGATAATATTCCTTTTACTGAGTTTAAGTATTTGAAATATAATGGACCTTTAGAAATAACTGAAAGACTATTAAAAGTTGATTTTCCAGTAGGTTTAAGTAGTTTTGATCTTATTTTATATATAGGTGATGAAGAATTTATTGTTAATGTAAATAGTGGAAATGTTTATAGAGTTAGTAAAAAATCAAACTATTATAAATATTCTCAAGATGTAAGAGATAGACTTATTAATATTTGTAAAGAATATTATATTTCTATGAAAGCTTTATATAAAAAATTTGAAAAATCTTATAAAGCACTAGATAATGAAGAAAAAAGTAATTGGTGGGAACTTCAGAGAGTTTGTGGAGTTGAGTATGTTATAAAATTTTTATCTCAAGACTATAGATTAAAGTTAACAGAAGATTCAAAACATGGATTAAAAGAAGAATTAATTAGTTGGAGAAGTAAAAGTTTTCCTAAATATAGAGAATCATTAAAAAAATTATTAGAATTTATACAAAAATGACAGAAGAAGAATTTTATCAGAATGCAGCTATATCAGCAATGCAAGGACTTATGGAAATAGGTGGAAAACTTGGGCTTGTTGTTGATGCATTTCCTGAATTTTTAGCTGAACATTCATTTAAAATAGCTGATGAATTATTAAAAGAGTATAAAAAAAGAAGACCTAAGAGTGATTAAAGCTCTTAGATTTTCTTTATATATTTTTATTCTTTTTCTACGTAATTAAGTAATTGTAAATTTGCGATTTTTTCTGAATATAACCAACCAACCCACCATGAATCTTTATAGACTTTATGTTTTTCTATATATTTATTCATTTCGTAGATATCATCAAATAGTTCTGATTGAGCTATTATTTTATTGTTATTTTCAGATGATATATTATTATTTACTTGTTCTATTGCTATTTTTAATTCTTCATATTTAGCAATATCATATTTTATTTTATTTTTCCAGGGAAGATCAATAATTAAAGCTATAAGAACTATTGATAACATAAGTCCTAAAATTGTAATAGGATATACAAAATCACTATCATTATTAATTCCCTTAATAAATCCAATAATACATATTACTAATAAAATTGTAATAATTGTAAATACTAACATATTTTAATTTGTTATTGTTATTATATATAAGGGTTTGAGAACTTATTTATCATTTATTAGACTGCTTGAATATTGAGAAATTACTTGACATTCAGCTGTATTTCTAAAAGTATCTAAATCTCGAGAATTACAATATGACATAGCAGAACATAAGTAATCATGCATATTTTCTACCCATCCTTCTAAAGTATATTGTTTCTTTAATATAATTTCTCTCCCTTCTGATGTTTTTAATTCTGTAGATTTTTTACCCATTTGTTTTTGTGCTTTTTTAGTAGACATTCCATAATAAGATACTGGATCACCTACATTTTCTCCTTTTTTAGCAGCTACAGTAAATAATTTTCCACACATTACATAATCAGCACCTAAAGCAATACACTTTATAACCTCTGAATAACTAGAGATACCTCCATCAGCTATAATTTTACATTTACCTAATATTTTTGTTTTTATTTTTCTTATATCATCAAGTAAGGAAGCTAATGGATAGTGTACTCCAGTTTGCGTAGAAGATAAACAAGATGATCCCCCACCAATCCCCACTCTAATAAAATCCGCACCAGCATTTTCGTATTTTTCATAAGTTTCTGGATTTGCTATATTTCCTACCATTACAACAACATTAGTACCAAATTTATTTTTTAATTTTTTACATAAGTCTATTTGTTTTTTCATATGTCCATTAGCTACATCAATTAAAATATGATATCTAATACTTTTTGCAGGTACAGGAAACTCTAATATATCTTCTACTTCTTTAATTGAAAAAGCACAAAAATATTTAGTCATTAATTCAACTCTTTTTTTAGATGATACTGTTCTAGGAATTATAACAGATATACCCAATTTATCATATTCCTTATAATTATTTTCATCTAATACACAGGACATAGGAGCAGTAATAAGAGGTAAATATTCTTCTCTTTTTCCAGTAATATCAAAACAAGTAGGATTACATTCAGATCTACTTTCAATTTCACTTATAACACTAGGAATAATACTAATATCCCTTAATGAATACAATGTTTCTTTATAAATCATATATTTTAATTATTTTAGTATTTTCATATATAAGATTAGAGAGCATTTTAAAGAGCATTTTTTATATTTTAAAAATTAAGCCTGAAATCCTTAATTATGAAATGAATAAATTAATTATAATTAACAAACTTAAAAAAAATAAATGTTATGAATTTTTATAGTTTTTATGGATTTATTGCGTTACTTACATCATTATTATTTTTAGGACAATTAGTTTTAGGTCTTATTGGCGGACTTGATTTCGGAATTGATGTTGATGTTGATTCCGATACAGATCTAGATGTAAGTGCAGATAATGACGTTGGATTTGAGATTAGTTCTCTAGTATCACCAAAAGGAATATTACATTTCTTGCTTGGTGGGTCTTGGTATTTAGTTTTAGCTGAATATACAAGAGGAGGATCTTTAACCTGGTATGATTATTTAATAGCTATTGGAGTTGGTTTTATACTAGCTCTTATGATGGCATTGCTCTACTGGGGAATGAGTAAATTAGAGTCAGAAAAGAAAAAGGAATCCGGAGAAGATTTAGTTGGAAGAGGTGGAACTATTTATTTAGCATCGAATGAAAGTGGTATTCACATTATAACTACTGTAATAAATGGTGCCTCTACTGAATTAACCGTAAAATCTAAATCTGGAAAAGAATATAAAACTGGTGATTTAGTTACAATCCAGAGTTATGAACAAGGAATTTATTATATTGAATAACCTTATAACTAACTTAATTATTAACAACAAAATTCAAAAGTCATGAGTACACAATTAATTTTTGTGATCGTGAGTATAGTAGCATTAGTGTTACTATCGACTGTTGTACTGATCTTAACTCGGTACAAAAAATGTAAATCAGACGAACTTCTAATCGTCTATGGTAGAACTTCAAAAAAGAAACTAAGATCTGCCAAGGATGGTGAGAAGGTTGAAATCGATTCTAGCAACTGTAAGTGCATTCAAGGTGGTGCAAAGTTTATTATCCCAGTAATTCAGGGATATTCGATCCTTAAGATGACACCGAAACAAATTGTATGTAACTTAACGAATGCTCTTGACCTTCAAAAGATTGAGACATCGGTTAAGACTGTTATTACTGTTGCTATTTCTAAGACTCCAAGCGTTCAAATTAATGCCGCGACTAGATTATTAGGATTAGATGACAAAGAAACTAGTTCGCTCATAAGTGAGATCTGTTTCGGTTCTTTGAGACTAGTGGTTTCTGAGATGTTACTTGAAGATCTTGTTAATTCGAGAGATAAGTTTTTGGAACTCTGTAAGACAAGAATTGGATCTGAACTTGAAAAGATTGGTTTTGACTTAATCAATATCAATATTTCAGAAATTTCCGATAATGCTCACTACCTAGAAAATCTTGGTAAGAGTGCTGAGGCACGTGCTACATTTACTGCAAAGAGTGAGATTGAAAAGCGTACTAAGGAAGGTGAAATCGCGATAGCCACTCAGAAACAAGAGAAGGAAGTAAAACTCTCTGAAATTTCTCGTGATAAGGAAATTCAAGTTTCTGAAAACAAGAAACAGCAGGATATTAGAACTGCTGAAATTGAACGTGATAGGGTTACCACAACGGAAACAACTAAGAAGGAACAGGAAGTTTCTCTTAGGGATATCGAACGTGAGAAAAAAGTTCAAATAGCTGAGAAAGCCAAAGAGGAAACAGTTAAGATTCGTGAAGTTGAAAAGAATCAAACTTTGGAAACAGCCTCACTTGAAAGAGAAGAGGCTGAAAAGAAGTCTGAAATTGAACGTGATAAGCAAATTACTATTGCAACGAATCAGAGTGAACAAGCCCAGAAAGTGGCTGAACAAGAAAAACTTAAACAATCTGAAGTTGCAAAACAATCTGCTGAGGCTCAAACTGCTGTTGCTACCGCTAATGCAGAACGTGATGCTAAGATTGCTGAACAAGAATCAAAATCTGAGGCGGCCCAAGCTAAATCTCGTCAAGATGCAGCAGCTAGTGTAGTAGAGGCTGAACAAAATGCTGAAGCTAGAAAAGAAACTGCTAAACAAGAGGCTATAGCTAAGAAGAAAGAGGCTGAACAAAAATCAGAATCTGCTCAGGCTAAGGCTACTCAAGAGAAAGAAGCTCAAATAGCAGAATATGACTCTAGTCGTCGTAAGAGAACAGCTGAAGCAGATAAAACTGCTACAATTACGGAAAATACTGCTGGTATTGAAATTGCAAAATCAGATGCTCAGTTAGGTAAGGAACAAGCTGAGTCTCAGAAAATCATTGGTGAGAGTAAAGCTCAGTCTGAACAGGCTATTGGTATCGCCCAAGCCAGGAAGGATGAGGAAATTGCAGTAGCTCAGGCTAAGGCAGAAAAAGCCAAGCAGGAAGCAACTATCATGGTTGGTACTGAAATTGAGGCCGACAGAAAGAGAACTGAAGCTAAAGGTAAGAAGGATTCTACTATTACTGAAGCTGAAGGTGAAGCCGAAGCAATTAAATTGAAAGCTTTTGCAGAAGCTGAAGCAATTAAGGCTAAAAAACTTGCAGAAGCTCAAGGAGAACTTGCTCTTGCAGAAGTACAAAAAGTACTTGAAGCAGCTAAATCCGAATCTTTGGCGAATCTTGCAAAAGCTAATGTTGCTGCAGAAGCTCAAATTAGTTGGATTCTTAGAGATCAGTATGCTGAGATGATTGAAGCTGATTCAAAGAAATTTGAACATCTTACAACAGGTGATATCAAGATTATTGGTGGTACTGATACTGCTGGTAAGTTTTTGAAAGACACCGTTCAAGCTGTTCAACAATCTTCAATGCTCAGTGAATTTTTACCAGGTCTTGGAGGAGTTTTAGGAAAATTGGATAAATTCGATAAAAAGAATCAAGTCCAATCGAGTGAAAATTCAGAGCAATTAGAAGCTCCAGAAGAACCTGAGTCAAAAGAATAATAAAATTAGAATAGATAAGAAATAAAATCTTATCTATTCTTTTATTAAGAAAAAAAAGAAAGGCTCAAAGGCCTTTTTTAAAATTTGATAACGGTTTCCAGGTTTAACCTGGTTATTTATATAATTTGTAGTGTCTTATATCGCTTTTTCTACTATTATGCGGGTAATTATTTTTACCAATCTTCGCCGCTAAATAGCGACACAATTACCATCACTGCAATAATGGGCCAACAAAGTCCTGTTATACAGCAACGAATGACTCCCTTAAGAGTACTACTTTCGGGATGTACTAATACCCCGACAATCATGGCTATGATAGCCGATATGATTAAATATAAATAAACAGTCATAAAACAATACACTATTTTTTACAGAGGTTGTGGTTCCTCTTTTAGTTAATATTTGATTACGATACAAAAAAAAATAAACAGATATATTAATTTACCTGTTTACATATATAAGGCTTTCAAGGATTATTAAACGGTCGAAAATTTAAAGCCAAAAAAAATCAATTAAAATACTTAAATTTATAATTGAATATCAGGCTTTTATTACTACGACCGAAATTAATAAAACACACTTTATAAACATTAAAAATCTTATAAATAGAAAAAAAGAACCCAGCTTTAATGCCGAGAAAGAAATTTAGGTTTTCTTATTATATTAGAAGTTATTGTTTTCTTAATTTAATTTTGACTTCACTTATTATTGATTTATAGTTATATCGTTTTGTGAATTTAATATAATCTAAATCTTTTATTCTTAGTCTAGGTAATATCATAACAACACCTCCTTTCAAATTTTTACCTAGGGTTCTTTTACCAGCAATGTTATATTTTGCTGGTTTTTTTTGTTAATAATTTCGAAAATAAAAATAAACAAGTATTTAATTTACCTGTTTACATATATAAGGTTTTGAAGGATTATTAAACGGTCGACACTTTAAAGCCAAAAATCAATTAAATACTTAGATCTATAATTGAATATTCTCGGCTTTTATTATTACGACCGAAATTAATAAAACACACTTTATAAACATTAAAAATCTTATAAATAGAAAAAAAAGAAAGAACCCAAGATTAAACTTAGGAAAGAAAGAATAATTTGCTTTCTTATCTATCGTAGAATTAAGTCTTTTTACGGAACTTAATTATATTTTCTTTTGTAATGGATTTTTGATTATATTTGGTTCTTAATTTTACATAATCTATATTATCCATATTAGTTTTAAGTTTAAATTCTATCAATTTTCTTACACATCCTTTCTAATTTTTGATAGACTTTCTTTTCCTAGGATTTTAATAGTCCTAGGTTTTTCTTTTTTGTTAATTTGTTTCGAATAGGGAGATATTTCACTCCCTGGGTTTTAAGTTGTTGCGTTTGATATTAATCGATTAATGTCTTCTTCTGTTGATAATACTTCATTTTGTGAAGTTTTTAACCAATCTAGTAATGTTACTAGTAGTGCAAAGCATAGGAACTAAAATACCTGCAATTAAACAGTTATTTTCAGTATTTTTATAGTACATTTTAGTATTCCTGTATTTACTTGGACTTGGAACATTACCTATAAATATCTCTCTTATCTCACTCTTTTTATTATTCTTTTTCACTTTTTGTTTTTTCTCAATTTTAATGAGTTTTAGAATTTTTTTAATAGATTTTTTCATATTGTTAAATTTTAAATTGTTATTGTTTCGATGGAAGGTTAAATAACCTCCCCAGATTTTTGCTTGTTTATGAAATTTATTACAAAGCTAAATGTAAATAGTTTTCCATCCTTGAAGAAACCTAGTCTTATGTTCATTAGTTCTTCTACGGATTTCTTGCCCATACCATCAGCATTCTTGTCAATATTGAAGTAAAATAAGTCTCCTATAGCATTCCATGCAGTTCTTTTATAACTCTTCTCTTTTTTCTCTTCCCAATCTTTCCACTTGAGTCCACGTTCTCCCATATAAGTTCTTTCATATTCCTCTTCATGGCGATCGATACAGTTTATCAATCTAACTGAAATATTATTTTTATTATGGTACTTCATTAAATCTACCAAATTCATAGATTTAAGCATCACTAATGAGTTGTTATCCAGCTCATCAGATAATACTTCATATAGATTTAAAAGTTTCTTCTCATTCTCAAGTTGTTTTAATTTTGAGAGAGTTACTAATCCTCCATCTCTTATTTCTCCTTCTTTTCTTATTTGTTCAACTGTCTTTAGCCCTCGCATTTCCATAACAAGGCTTTTCAAGTCTTTTACCTTTATTGTGATTGTGTCTTCTGGATCACAATTATCACAAATAATTTTAATCGTTTCATAATTCATAATTTATCCTTTCTTTTTTTGTTAATTTAATTCTTGAAAATAAAATAAATGTTATCATAATTTTACCTATAATAACATTTACTACTATGTGTTCCGACTTCGTTCCGTAAACTTCACTAGTCTTCACATATATAAGGCTTTCAAGAATTATTAAATGGAAAAATAAAAAGAGAGAATTTTATTTTCCCTCTTTATTTTTTTAATTTAATGAGTTTAATAATGTATTGAATTCATCTTCTTCTTTCTTTTCATTTGTATAAAAATCTGGAAGTTTATTTAATACATTTTCAACTTTCTCTAATTCCTTTAATGATTTGATTTTTACAATTAATTTCTCAAAATCATTTCTCCATGAGGAAAATTTAAACCCACCAATAATAACATCATCTCTATCAATATCTTTTCCTAACAATTCTTTAGTAGCTTGAATCATAAAGGTAGTTCTCCCTACTAAACTTGCATAGATATTAATTAACTTTTCTTCATTATCAATAATTCTCAGAGGAGTAGATTTATTATTTTCATCCCATAGAATAAGATTAGTCTCATACTCCTTTGAATTTTTCTCTACTAATTTCTCTAATTCTTCTTTTCTTTTTGTTAATTCTTTTACTTTTTTCTGAATTAACTCATCTCTGTTTTCTTTTTTACTCATATTTCTTTTATATCTTTAACTGGTAATTTGAAATGTGGTATATTTTTACAATCTGATATATAACTTAAATTATTATCTTTTAGTAAATCATATAAAGAATCACTGTAATATCCATCTTTTGTTTTGTATATTAAGTTGGTTCCATTAGATATACAGTCATCTTCATATTTAGTTCTATTTCTTTTTATATCATTTATCACACTTATATCAACTTCTGGATAAACTATTTCTCCGTACCAAGCTCCATCTTTACGTTCACTTTTTCCAATATCAGAGAATTTATTTATTACATTTCCAGACTTTCCAACTTCAATAAATGGATATAGAGAGTAATAATGCTGTCCTCTATAATATGCATCTCTAGTATCAACTTCTATACCTTTACATAGTTTTACAGATTTACCATCATCTAAAATAATAGCTCTGGTATTCCAATATGCTTCCCAAGTTAAATCTCCAGTTCCTACATATCTATATTCTTTACATTTTTTAGTAGGTATAGGTATAAATGTTTCTATAAATTCATCACTACTATTCCAAAACTCTAGAGAATAAGCAGTTAAAGAAAATCTATATTTAATATCATTTATTTCCTCTTTATCAATAACATTATCTAAGACCTTTACTAATATTGAATTTAAATTTTTAGAATACAATATCTTTTTCTTGTTTGGATCTATAAATAATGACTTAGTAAAATATTTTGTTCCTAGTCTATTTTGTATTTTGAAATCCCCAACATAAACTAGAATTTCATCACCTTTGAATTTATATGAACTACCAATAACTAAATCAGACTTTTTTGTTTCGGGCTTACTAAATAAACTATCAGAAAGTGTTTTAGACTCCTTATAATCATCTGTACACTCTGGAATAAGAACTAAATCTATACCATTCCACCCATAACAAAATTTTCCATCTAAGCCTTTTCCTTTATAACAGTCAACCCAATCTAAAATCCAAAGTAAATTATCTATTGTTATTTCTATTTCAAAACCACGAGGATCATAAACCCTACAATATGACTGTCTATGATTCCATCCTGAACTATATCCACCAGCATGTTTATTTAATATGAAACCACTTATAGGATCATTAGAAAAAATATTATCACCTAAACTTGAATCTCTCCATGATTGCCAGGATGTTTCTTTTCTTAATTCTCCTTTTTGATCATAATAAATAACATAAGCTAATTTTCCAGTATATGTACCACCTCTTTTTTGATATCCTACTTTAATCTGTTTTGGTATAAAAAATGTACTACTCATTTATATTTATTGTTTAATCTCATTTATAAGGTTTTTCAGTGTTATATTTTTGCTTTTCATTTAACTTATTTTCCTTATATTTGGACTAGATAATAAAGTCTAGTCTTTGTATATTAATATTAAAGTAAAATGAATAGAAGAATAGTAATTATTGATCCAGAAGAAACCCAAGATAGTGTAAAATATTGGGGATTAGGATTAGGAACTGAGATTTATTTAACAGACTCTCTCAGTAAATTAAGCGATCAAGAGTTAAAAAATGGATTAAGTTTGGGACCTACTGATGCTGCTATGTTAGTCGGTGGAGGTGGATTTAACTTCTTCTTTGAAAAAACTGGTCTTCATGCTGGGATTAGAAGTGAGAACTGGTTTGATTGTACTAAGTTAGATCGTCTTAGTGTTGAAGGTGGATCTTATGTTAAAGTTCAAGCAGATTTACCAACACTAGAAGAGATTAAGTATTTTATGAGTCCTGAATTTACTCAAGATGTAGATTTCTCATGGTTTAAGTCTAAGGTTATTCATGATTTCCAAGGCGCTATGAGATTCTTAGATTGGTTAGATAGTTTGCCAATGGATGAAGATTTTGCGGCGGATATCGAGGCAAGTGGTTTCCCGATGGATAAATGGTATGAGTGGTCTGGTGTATCAATCTGTAATAAAAACTTTGGAGGATTTATTAGCTTTACAGATATTAGATTTACTGCAACTAAAGAACAATATGAAGAGTTATTAAAGAAGTTAGGATTCTTTCTTACTAAACGAATGAGTCATATTTGGACTTTTAATATGGGTTATGAGTTCCTGGCGTTTCATAGGATGTTAGGAGTAGATCTTTATAATTTATGTGATGCTGGAGTTTATAATATACTTGACGGATACCATAAAGATAAAAAATATAGTTTAAAGTGGACTGCACAGAGAGTAGTAAAAGCAAAAGTCTGGGATACTGAATTTGATTGGATTTCTGATATAGTTGATTCAATGCTTTATACAGTTGAAGGAAAGTTGAAAAAGGAAAAACATAAAGTGCTAAAAGTAACTCCAGAAAATTATAAATTAACAAATGAATGGAAAGCTTTATGTAATAGATATCCTGAATATGTAAATGAATTTGAATCACTTATGTCTATCTATTTTGGAAATCCTTACATGATAATTCCTAGTGAGATTTTAGGTAAGTATTGTAATTTAGATGCTTTCTATACTTTGATGATACATTTGACTGAAAAACATTTATATACAGATAAAGCTAGAGAAGTATTTTTAGATAATATGAGATTAGCAACTAGACTTCACTCGTGTGGAATGCCTAAAGATGAAGAATATAGAGCAGCTTATGAACAATACTGTAAAGAGCAATCTGCATTTGGAATTACTTATACAGCTATGGCCCGTTGTTTCTATAAGATGGAAAAACATAAAAAACTCATGGCAAATATAGATAAGTATTCAGACGTTGCTAAAAAAATGCTATATTCAAATAGATTCTTTAATGGTGATCCTATTGCTATTACTAAAGATATCCTAATTAATAATGTAGATGAACTTGATGCTTATGAATTAGGTTTAAATGAGGGAAAGTTATTAATGGATTATGGACCTGAATTTGCCGAAAAATTTATAGAGTATACAAGAGAAGCTATGGAAGAGTGTGAGATGATTAAGCTATATAAGAAAACAGGCCAAAAAGTATTAAAAAAGAAAATAGATAATACTGTTGGTGGGAAGAAAAAACTTATACAGGTACTTAGTCAAAAAATCATACCTTTAATTGGACTTGATAAAATAAAAATTAATAATAAACATATAGAGCTTGAAAAATATTTATATTATAAAAGAGCTTATGATGAATTAACAAACGTAGTTAATACTCAATTAGGGGATATCTATCATATTCCTAAAGAAGTATATGCATTTGGTAGAAGAATGGAATTACTTGAATATAATAATTTAATAGTTTCTGAATATTTTAAATGTTCTTCACCTATAGAAAACGACGAAATAGCAAAAGAATTAACAGAACTATTTAAACCACAGACTATATTTCTTGCTACCATATTTACGATGACTCAGCAACTTCCAAATGCTGAAAAATACTATAGTGAATTAGGTATTAACACAATTGAAGAAGCTTATGAACATTTTATGAGTAATTGGAAAGCTTATGCAAATGATGGTATACCTGTAGGACAAACACAATATCCAGAACAAATTTATACAGAGGCAGGTACATTCTATAAAAACATATCTTTAGATCCAGTTAAAGATGTTTGGACTTCCTTCGATGGATATCATGCAGAGTCCCAATTTTTCAAGTATGTAGATGATCAGTATTTAGAATATGAAAAACCATTTAGTCCAAGTGATTTAGATAATATTTGGTTCTTTCATAGAAAAATGACAATTAATTATTTAAGATATAAGAAATATGAAAAGATAAGAAGTACGTATTTATGTGGAATGTTTGAAGCAACTGATAAATGGGTTCTCGAAGATCCTAATAGTCATGTTGTTATTAGAGAATGTGATGAAAATGAACCAGGAGCAATAAAAAAGATGTTTGCTCATTTCGCTTGTATGGAGAAACAAACAAAGCGCTGGTCATCGGGTGAAATGTTAGCCCCTCTATATAGTGATATATAGAGAAAATCCTGAATATGCTGGAAACTCCTAAAGCTTTATCTACCAAAGTGTGAAAATGATAAAGATATTACAATGGACAATCAGCAGGGATAACTCTGTAAAAAGAGAAGCCCTCAACGACTACCAAGGGACATCTAAAATAAAATTAGATGAAGGTATAGTCTAAACCCAAAATAAAATATCTCGAAAGGGAGGGTATCAATTGTATCACACAATAATCTCAAAATCAGATATAAAAAGTACCATTTGTTCTTATCCAGGACATTTATTAAGTTATTTTGATATAAGTTCAGCGGAGGTAAAGAGTGCTGGATTTATGTCGAAAGACGAAAACTTAATAAATATGTTTAAAAATAATATTGATGTATATATAGCAACAGCAAAATCGTATCTTCAAGATAGATGGGATACATTAACTAAAAAAGAGCAAAAAGCATTTAGAAAAACATTTAAAACTGTTACACTTGCACTTATTTACGGGCAGGGCGTTAATGCCCTAGCTAGTAGATTAAACATTACTAAGCAGGATGCTCAAGCTATTGTAGATCAAGTTTATACTTCTTATCCAAAACTTAGAGAATATATTAAAGAACAACAAGAATATCCATTACATCACAACGGAAGAGTGCGAACTTTCTTTGGAGATGTTTTGGTTGCAGAAGAATGGAAATATTATTTAAAAGCTACAGATCCATATGAAAAAAAAGCATTAGCCGCTCGAATTGGCAGGGCTGGGAGCAACTATCCCATACAAGGTGGCACGAGCCTGGCGATGAGCAGTGGTTTCTTTAACGACCTACGAGTAGCAAAACAAGAAGGTTGGGATTTAACAAGTTTTATAACGGTCCATAAGTAAAATTGTGGCATACTGAAGTAATTTAGTATGAAAAAGATTGTGAACTCATATATGTGAGGTGTCTAAGAAAATAAAAAATCTTAGGCTAACGGTAAAAGCTAAGTTAGAAATAATATGCTAATACCGTGCCAAGTCAGAAATGAAAGGTGTAGAGACTATCCTTTATGGAGTAGGTTTATAGTGAAATTCTATATTCCGAAGTGCAATCCATCTTGCAATATAGATGATGATATAGTCCAGCTCTAATGGAAACATTAGGAGAAAGCGGATTCTAATACTTGTGATTTTCCAGCAGATAAATTATGGGATATCAGAAAATTTTACGATCATAACTTTACAGATTTTTGCTATGAAATGACAGGAATTCAGTTATTGTTTGATATCTTAATTGGAGCGTCATATCAAGATGCATGTGAAGCTAAATCAATAGATGATAATACTGTAGAATTAACGGGTAACGCACGATCCCATTTAATGATTATACAAAAACTAAATGAATGTCCTGGTCTAAAATATACTATAGACATGAATATAGATGATATAGTACCAGATTTTGAAACTAATTGTACAAAAAGATTTATAAAAGAAGCAGGATGTTCGTTTGTTATGGATAATTCAAAATATTCAATCAAGTATACAAGATTGAGTTAAAAATAAATAGAGGAAGGAAATTAATCCAACCTCTATCTTTTTTATTTGGTTTTATATGTATTAATCTCTTTTATCAGACCCTCTTTATTAGTTATTATTGGCGAAAAATAATTTGATATGCTATTATTTATAAGTACTTTCTCTTCTTTTCCAGCACCAGATAAATTGGGATCATAATAATAAAGAATTTTTATATTGTGTTGATTACATAAATTATACTTTGTTAAATCTCTTTTATACCCTTCATTAAATGCTAGTAAACCTCCAAAATAATCTACTGGAATAAAATGTTGATCTCCATGAGCTTCTATAGCTATGTTAAAGTCTTCTAAATAAAAATCTAGTTTTAAATTTTTATTATATTTTAGCCACGTAAATGTTTTCTGAAAGTGATATTTTATTTTTAGTTCGTCTAATATCTCTCTAACTGAGTTTTCTAGCATTGAAATTATTTCATCTACATATACTAATTGTTCAGGAAGTGTTAATGATTTTCGATAAAGAGAATAGTATCTCTTTTGAAATTCCGATGGATTTTTTATATTATTTGTATTTATAAACTCTTGAAATTCTTGTACAGTATTTATATTATCAATTAATCCATTTGGTAAAAATTTTTGTATTCTATTTGGATAGATAACTTTTGAAGTTAGTTTAAGATGTGTTAGCCTACTATAGATATCATTAAATCTTTTTCTAAAATCAGAAGGAGATTGTATATTTTCTTTATTTATCAATTCTTGGAAGTCTGTTTCAGAATTGTACTTTTTTAATTCTGAATTAGATTTTGGTCTTAAAGGAAACTCTAATTTTGAATCCCACTTATTTCTTAGTATTTTAGCATACATAGACATATTAGACCTTCTTATTTCATCTAAATATACTATTTTATTTACTATTATATAATTTTGTATATAATCAAAAGTATATAAATCTAATTCCGAGTTTTGTAATTTTAATTCTGTATATCCAACATCTTCAGATTTTATGCCAAGCTTCCTCATACGTTTATCAACTTTAGGGAACCTATTTAACATATCAGCTACATTCTTAATATTATTCTCTTCTATGAATTTCTTGAAGTCTTCAATTGTATTTAATTTCGAAGTATCTAACCATCCAGGAAATGTTAATAGTCTATTTCCCTTCTTAAGATATCCAAAGTCCAGTGCCCATTTATACTCAGTTTTATAATTTTCTCGAAAGTCCTTTGGGCTAGATATATTATTATCGTTAATAAACTTCTGAAATTCTTCTATAGATCTTAATTTATTTTCCCTTTCGTATTTTAATGGATTTTTATATTTTATCTCTTTAGCTAGATGTTTTCCAACTAATTTTTTATATGTTGAGGGAAATCTGGAATTAAAGTCTGAATAATTCTCTATATTGTTCTCGTCAACAAATTTTTGAAAGTCTTCTAAATTATTCAGATTTTTATTCGTTTTAAAATCTCTAGTCTTTTCAGTATACACTACATCATCATTGAACTTCAGATATTTAAGTCTACTATGAACCTTAAGATATCTTTTCTTTAAATCAGAGTTACTTTTTATATTGTTATTCGCAATAAATCTCTGAAAATGATCTAATTCTGTGAAATCTTTTGCATTTATTTCATCATTAGATACTCCAATTTTGTCAAAACTTTTTATATTATTCATGAGTTTTAATGTTTTTAATTTTAATCCCAGAACAATAACTGGATCAAGTAAGTTAATTTATTGTAATTGTGATTCCATAATGTTTATAGTGAAGGGCTTTCTCAGTTAGCTAATCTAATACTCACCCTTCAAACATCATGAATAATTTGAAACTTGAGAGAACGAACAAAAGGAGTACGCAAAAATACACACTCTTCTCATTGTCTCCTCTCACTTATAAGATTCAAACCCCGTCATAAGCGCATTTTTATCATTTCAGGCATTATAAAACTTAGAATACGCTTATAGACTTTTTATTTCAAGCGATATTTAGTTTTTAATATTTGAAATGAAGTTTTTGCGCTTTATAAGTTTGTTTAGCTTTATATATGAGAGAAAAAACTTAATATATATGATAGATAAAGAAACTTTTACTAATGAGATAGAAAAATTAGAAACAACGAAAGAAAAGGGAGATTATTTTTTAGAAGTATTATCTAAAGAGTTTTTTCCAGAAGAGGAGATTACTTTCTTAGATGGCTCAGGTGATGGAGGAATTGATGCTTATTTTACTTGTATCGATGAAAATATAAGTAAATGGTCTATAATACAATCTAAACATGGAAGTTCTTATAAAGGTACTGATTCCATTTGTTGTGATTTTTCTAAAATATTTATACACCTAGAAGATAAAGAGTATTATGGAAAAGATAATGTATTTTTATATTTAAGAGATTTTATAAAAGAATCTAGTGAAAAAATAATTATACTCTATCTTTTAACAGATAATAAAATAAGTGACTCTGAATTAAATTCATTCAAAACAATAAAAAATATATTTTCTGAACGATATAATATTAAATTTGAAGTTGAAAATTTATATCCTGATCTATTATATGAAAAAACATCTACAGAAAAGATATATAATATTGAATTACCTGGAAATTTTATAAAAGATGATGGATCTGGGGAACTAGTAGGAAAAGTAAAAATTAGTGATTTATTTAATTTCATGAAGAATTTTAAATCACTAGCTGGCGATATTAAATTATTATATAAATCAAATATTCGTCTTTACTTATCAAATAAACTAGCAAAAGCCATAGCTAGTACACTTAGTAATGATCCTGATAAATTTTTTGAATATAATAATGGAATAACAATTCTTACTAATGGAATAAATTATAATGAAAAAGGAGTATTAATTTTATGTAATCCTGATTGTAACAATGGATGTCAAACATCATTGACTATCTATAAATATATTGAAAATTCTAAAATAGTTCCTAATTCTAATTTATGTGTTACTATAATTGATATTTCTAAAAAATCAAAAGAAGAAATAGTAAAAATAACAGAATGTAGAAATAAACAAACAGCTGTAAAATCTGTTGGAAGTATATTTGTTCTGGATAAAAGAGTTGAGGAAATAAAAAACATACTTAAAAATGATTATGGAAAAATATTACAGACTAAAAAAGGAGAATATAGTCCTAAAAAGATCGATTTTGTAGATTTAATGAGTATGTGTTTTTGTATAATTGATGGTACTCCTGGTATAGCTAAATTAAAAAATGCCGAACACTATAATTCTAAAACAGGTGATGATTTTATAACAAAATTAAAAGATGATAGAGAATTATTATTATTGAGTTATAGATTAGCGGAGATTTGTGAATTACTTAATAAAAGATCATATAAATATCGAGTAGAGAGTTTAAGATATGCTCAAATATCAATTCTTTACACAATACTAGAAAAAGCTGTTGGATCTGATAAAGGAAAAATGTTAAAAATACTCAATGACAATGATTTATATGATTATTTTATGAAATCAGCTACTGGATTAATCAGAATATATACAGATATTAAATCAAGGACAAAGGCAAAGTTTTTGTTTGATTATGAGAATGTAGATAATTTAGAAAGATTGAGTAAGTTATTAGATTTAAATACATCTCCAAAATTAAATGAATTAATATCTAGTTGGTTTGAATTTACTTATAAAGAAAAAACTGATATTATAGATAAAGTTGAAAAAATATTAAAAAGTTAAGAGAGCTGAAATATGTTCTCTTTTTCTTTTTCTTTTTATTTTTCCTTCTAATATTCCTTGAAAGCCTTATATATGTAAACAGGTAAATTAAATACTTGTTTATTCTTTTTTATTTTCAAAATATTAACAATTAAAAACCTCGCAATGTATAGGTTAATTGTATATTACTATGAGATTTATGTATTTCGTAGAAGGTGGATTTGATTGTCCTAGTATTTACAAATCACTCAAAGATTTATCAACCTGGATTGAACGTGTTTGTGATCATGAGAAAACAAACTTTACTGCAATGCTTGATATAGATGATTATGAATGTGGGATTTATCTTGTGACACATATTGACTTCAGTGTCAAGAGAAACATAAGGTGTTTGAAAAATCACTTTTACAAGCCGGGACTATATCAACAAGTCGAAAGTGTTCTTTTAAGGTTTGGTGATGGTGGTGATACGTATAAGATAACCAGGGCAGTCTTATCTGAAATAAACAAGGGATGAAACACTCCCTTTTATTTTTCCGTCTATAAAACGTTGAAAGCCTTATATATGTACAATAAGTACAAAAAATTCAGTTGGTGACGCCTGGAACTCACTGCAAATAAAAACGAGAGAAGGAAAATAGGGCATTTTATAAGAGTTGAGATAGATATTCTCAACTCTTTTTTTCGGTCGTATATTTAGAATTTAATTTTCGCTTATATATTATTTCTTTTAAGCGTTATTTTAATTCTTATATTTCGACCGTTTTTTATTCTTCAAAGCCTTATATATGTATTAACAATTTAAATTATTAACTATGAATAAAGACAAACTAATTTCAATTGGTATTTCCTCAATAGTAGGAGGATTATTTGGAGGGCTTGTATGTTGTATTAAAGATGCCCTGTTTGAGAAAGATGTAAAAAAGTCAACCAGTTTAAAAGAAGCTGGGAAATCATTTGGTAGAGGATTTTTAATTGGATCTGCTCTAAGTGGACTTCAAGAGACTTTCTTCTATGACGGAAGAGAAAAGTTCAAAGAAAAAGTGATTGAAGAAGAAGTGAGAAGGAGAACTACTAACAAATGAGAATAAGGAGGGTTGAAATATACCCTTTTGTTTTTTCCGTCCATTAATCCTTAAAAGCTTTATATATGTAAGCAGGTAAAAAAATACTTGTTTATTTTTATTTTCAAAGTTTAACAATAAAACAAGAAACTATGGAAGATTATCAAATTATTTTACATTCGGATGGAGAGGTTGAAATTATAGATCATGTAGCTAGTTATGATCGTGAAGTTGAAGATAATAATTTTGACCTTATACAGTTTGAAAAGAATGTTGAAGAAGATTTGAGAATTTTAGAAGAGTTAAGAATAATGTTGGAGAGTAATTAATCCAACATTTTTTTATCCCTTCAAACCCTTATATATGTGAAGGCTAATAAAGTCGGAACAATAAGTAAATGTTATTGTAAGTAAAACTATAATAATATTTATTTTTATTTTTCGAGAATTAAATTAACAAGAATTATTAACAAATTAAAATAGAATAAATTATGAGAAAAAATAATGGAAAAGAAATTATGCCAGAAGAAATGTTAAGAAACTATATGATTTCTAAAGGCGTGGATAAAGCAATAGATATAACTATAGAGTGGAATAAAGTAAAAAAGAATTATAACGGAGAGTATTTTATTCCTGATAGTAATTATGTAAAAAAGATTTTTGGTAAAACAATATTTGAATTCCTAAACATGAGTAAAAAAGGTAAAATGAAAAATGCAATGCCTGAGGATATGTTAAGGAATTTAATGATTGAAAACGGTGTTGATAAAGCAATAAATATAAAAAATGCATGGAATAAAGTAAAAAAGAATTATAACGGAGAGTATTTTATTCCTGAATCGACATACGTAATAAAAACTTATGGTAAAACAATACATCAAATTTTATGTATACCTACATTATCATCTCTTATGCCAGAGGATATGTTAAGGGATTTGATGATTGAAAACGGTGTTGATAAAATAAGAAACAATCGAAAAATTTGGGATAAAATAGTGGATAAATATGATGGAGAATATTTTATTCCAAAATCAACAAATGTAAAAAGGGCTTATGGTAAAACAATACATCAAATTTTAAATATGTCTTTGATCATGCCTGAGGATATGTTAAGGAATTTAATGATTGAAAACGGTGTTGATAAAGCACAAGATAAATGGAGAGAGTGGAATAAAGTAAAAAAGAATTACAACGGAGAGTATTTTATCTGTAGCTCTGGAGGTGTAAAAAGAATTTATGGAAAGACTGTATATGAGTTTTTTAATGAATTAGGATATTATTTAAAAGAACGAGTTATTAATTTTCTTTCACTCCACATTGAAGACCTAGCTATGATGGATAAACCAGAGCTTCTTCAGTTAGGAATGTTAGGAGATTTGCCGAAAGAAGAACATAAAAAACTCATTGACTATCCTAAAGGGGAAGAGAAAGTAGGATTTATTAAAGAAATGGTTGAACGTCTAAAAAATCCTAAAGAAAATCAAGAGGAGGTAGAGACGTTTAATGAATTTCTAAATGAAGATGTTGATAAACCTGAAGAAACAGAGTCTTCTAATAAAGAAGAAACTGAATTTGAAAAAGGGCTTCATAAAGGATTAGAAATTGTTGAGAATTCTAAATCATATAACTTAGAAAAGCAAATCTCAGATCTTTTTGGTGGATTGAATGCTTTAGGTAATTTCAAACATAGTGATTTTACTAGTGAGGAAGCAATAGATTATATTGTAAGTTTCGAAATTCAGAAACTTTGGAATATAGTCATCTGCAATCCCACCGAAGCTATGAGATTAATTGAAGAACAAATGCTTCAAAGAGGGAGTAGTGAGTTTTTCAGGAAAGTTATTAATGAGTTTATAAGACAGCATAATGAAGTAATTAATTTTATAATTCCGGATGGTTATTCATTTCCGTTCCAACCAACTTTAATGCAAAAATTGACTGCATTTATGGTTCTAGAAAAAGAACAGACAGCTAATTGGAGTGAAACTGGTTCGGGAAAAACTTTATCTGGAGTTCTATCATCAAGAGCTATAGATTCAAGAATAACTTTTGTAATAGCCGTAAACTCAACTATAAATAACTGGACAGATGATGCTATTAAAAAAGCTTATCCAGACAGTAAAGTTTATAGAAAGAGTAATATAACAGATACTACAATTTTAGATAGAAATTTTCATAATTACGTAGTAGTTAATTATGAGGAGTTCCAAAATTCTAATAAATTCTTGAATAAATGGAAACCGTTCTTGATAAATAATAAAGTAGATTTTGTTATCTTAGATGAAATTCAAAAAGTAAAAGCGAATAGTCGAGATAGCATGACTAACCGAAGAATAGTCATAGAAAATCTACTACAAGAGATAGACAAGAAATGTGGTCGTGATTTAGAAAAAGAAGGTCGTAAAGTACCTATTCTTGCTCTATCTGCTACTCCTGTGATCAATAGTGTTAATGAGGGATTATCTATTATATCTCTCTTAAGGGGGATAGATTATACTAGTAAAAGAAATACTAGAAAGTCTGCATTAGCTTGTCATTTTGATATAGTTAAAATGGGCTTAAGACTAGTTGAAGAATCTCCTGCTATTGAGAAGTTAATTACATTCCCAATAAAAAGGGATATAAAAGATATTTCTGGAATTAATATAAAAGGAAATAAAAACTTCTTAGTCGCTATTGATGTTTGTGGTTGCTTGATTAAAATTGGAGAGTGCATCAGAAGAGGATATTTACAGCCAGGAATTCCTACTGTAATTTATACTGAATTAGTTACTGATGTTATTGATCCTATTATTGGATTTCTTCAAGCAAACAATTTCAGAGTTGGTGAATTTACTGGTAGAAATGAAAGTACAAGAGAGATAATAAAAGAAGGTTTTATTGCAGGTAAATATGATGTATTAATTGCATCTAAACCAATTACAACTGGTGTAAATGGATTACAGAAAGTATGCAATAGGATTATTCCGATAGTTCTCCCGTGGACTTATGCAGAATATCATCAACTTATTGGAAGATTAAATCGTAAAGGAACTATATTTGATGAAGTACAGGTTATAATACCTACCATCGAGTATACTAATTCCGACAATGAAGTTTGGTCGCTTGATAATAATAGATTAGCTAGAATACATTATAAACAAATATTAGCTGATGTTATTATGACTGGAAATATTCCTGATGATATAATAACTACAGAACAAGCTTATAAATTAGCTAAAGATAAATTTCTTACCTTTATAAATAATGAAGGAGGTAGTGAAAAATCTAGGGAAATTCCAGTACAAGCAGCTGAACTTAAACCTGCACCACCTAAAGCAAGACCTGAGGGACAAGGAAATCAGAGAGATTACTTTTCTGAATTTCAAGGTATTAATCAAAGAATATCAACCTCAACTTGTGATGGTGTATTTAGTAAGATCTTCAAAAATAAAGAAGATTGGGAAAATTACCACAACTTAAGAGAAAAGGCAATTGGACAAAACCAGCCGCTAAAAATTATATCTCAAGATTTCTTAAAGTCTAAAAAACATAAGATTATTGGAGATATGGGATGTGGTATGAATCAGTTTAAAACATTATTACCAGAAAACTATGAAGTTATTTCTGTGGATATGTATGCGGCTGATGATACAGTGAAAGTATGTAATCTTATGGATACCTCAAAAATTATTCCAAATGAAAGTTTAGATATCGCAGTATATTGTTTATCATTATGGAGTAGAGATTGGAGAGAAATTTTAAAAGATGCATACAGAATTTTAGATTATGATGGAAAGATTATAATAGTTGAACCTGTTAGCTCATCATCGAAAAGTATTGATAAAATGAGACAAACCTTAATTGAAAATGGATTTACAAACATTTCAACAACTAAGGATGGAGAAGATAAATTCTATTATATGACAGCCAATAAATAATCAAAATATAAGGGAAGGGAGTGAAATATCTCCCTTTTTATTTTTTTTTCTTTAAACTCTTATATGTAATATAAATCTAAAAAGTATGAAATTAAATATATTATCTGAGAAAACTACAGTAAAAAGAAAACCTGAGTATTGGGTTAGTCTATATTATGAAAATGAAACAGTTGGAAAATATATATTTTCTAAACTTACAAATGACCTAGAAAGATTTATAGAAATTCTTCAGGATATTAGTAAAAGGTATGAAATAGAAAATGGAAAATTCTGTTGTTATTTTTCAGATGAGTTAAATAGAATGTTTGAAGAAGATCATGAAGCATACGATTTCTTAATGTGTCTAAACAGTCATAATTACTGTTATGATTTAGTAAATGAAGATAATGAATTTGAGTATGCATTTATGGGATTTAAAGTAGAATATATAGACGAAAACGGAGATTGGCATAACATAAAAATAGAAAATGATGAAAAATAAAAACAGCAAGAATAATACAACTCCAGAAGAAAGGAGAATTTTAGCAGAGTCTTATCTTAGGTGGTTAAAAGAATATGGAGATGATTTTGATAAAAGTCAAATAGTTGAAACAGATGAGAGAATATTTTTATTATGTGCTGAAAAAGAGTATGACTATGGAGGCCTTAGTTTAAAAAATATTGGATATACGCCAGAAGAGATAGAACAAGGATTAATAAAAAGTGGATATTACAAGGAAAATAAATCAGTTAAGCACTTTATAGATTGGTTTAATGAAAAATATTAAAAAAATAGAAAATGGCTAAACATAAGAAAATTAGTAAGAAAGATAAAAAAATTAAGAATATTTATAAAGTAGATAATAGATCTAGTCGAGATACTTTCTTAAAATGGTTAGATGAATGTGGAAATGATTTACTGTATTTTAGTGGAGTCTTAAGTTGTTGTGGTTCTGACGGTCCTAATATAACATTAGATAAAGTAGGTAAAGCTCATTTTAACATGCCTGAAGAAGTAGAAGATTACTTACAGGACCAAGGATTATATGAAGAAATGGATGTAATATGTGATACGGTTCATTATAATCCTCCGTCTAAACACTATATAGACTGGTTTAAAGAAAAAATTATCCATAAAAATGAGTAAAACATATAAAAAGAAAGTTAAGTCTAATTTATTTAAAAACGGAGAACATGGCCACCACAATACTTTATCTAGAGAATTTAAAGGGGTAGATGCTGGTGGTTGGTTAGTTAAATCATTCAGAGGACTTATTGATAGACGTGATTATGAGTCTGATAGAAATAAAGGTATTAGACGAATTATGAATAAGAAAAGACGTATATCAATGAAAAGAAATGTACAAAAAGAATTAAAGAATGAATTAGAATAAAAAGAAGTAGAGGGATTTGTTTCCCTCTATTTTTTACCACTTATTTGTACGTGTTTTTATATAATCTCTATAAATTATATTAAGAACATTAAGCGGAATATTTTGTTTGTTTAATGTTTTTAATTTTATTGTATGTCCTGATTTACTAATTATTCTTCCACCGCTTACTTCAAATAATAGTGCTGGTTTAGTATAATTAGATCCATATTGCTGAAATGATTTAATTTTTCCACTATACTCTAAACCATACCTTTTTATTGTAAATTCTATTTCTGGTATACAAACATAACTATAGGTTGGTCCAAAATAGAAATGATTGAATATAGTTTTTATTAAATCTTCCTTTTTCATATTATTTTTTAACTTTTAATTGTCTATATAGTGTGTGTATCCAATATCCATAGAGCTCATTATATAATTCTGGAAACTCTTTTAGTAATTCATTAATATCAAATAAATTATACACTCTACATATATAATTTCTGTTTTTAATATCTACTAACTCAAAAGATTCCGAATTTATAGTTGCTTCGACTTTTAATATATCTAAGCATCTAATTTCTCCTCTAGAATTCAAACAATCTTTTATCTTTTTTAAATCTTCTTTTTTCATACTATTTCTTCTTTATCATTCTTATACTGTTTCATAAGCCATCTCATAAATCTCCGCCTACCTGAAAATAAACCATAAGATTTCATAGGCCACCAATAACCACTAAAATTACGACTTGCCCCAAACCTTTTTGCGTTTTCAAATGTAAGATATGAGAAGAAAAGGTCTAAAGGTTCTTCTATATATACACCCTTTATTGGAATTGATCTGAATATTCTTAATATTGCAATACATATTCCACACTCCTGTTTATTTCTAAGTAATTTATGAGCTTCTTTTAGTATATCAATTCTTTTCATATATTTTAATTTCTTCTTTATCATTTCTATATTTCCACATAAGCCATCTCATAAATTTACGGCGTCCTGAAAATAAACCGTATTCTCCTGGTTCCCACCAATATGGTCTTTCAGGATCTGCCCCAAAAGGTTCAGCATATTTTCTCTTCAGCAAGGGAAAAATATCGTTAGGGCTACAAGATAATCCATAAGCGTTTATCAGGAATGAAATTGCAGTACATATACCGTTATTCCCATGTCTTTTTAGCAAATAATGAGCTTCCTTAAGTATATCAATTCTTTTCATTTTTTATCTAATATTTTATGAACTACTACCAGAACTAACTTACTATTAGCCCCATCAATAATTCTTTTATCTACATAATAGAATTCTAAATTTTCATTATTATCTCCAAAATGTAGAATAATTGAATCATGTCGTTGTGGTATTTCTCCATTCCAATTTGGCCACTGTTTAATATAGTTGCCTTCTTTGTCTATAAATTCAAGTGTCATATTATATTAAATTTTCAAGTACATATAAAATTCCAGCTTCTGTTGCTTGTTCAGGACTATCACAATTTCCTTCTTGCCAAAATGCTCTATCATCATATCTAGAATCAATAAGGCCAGTTTCTCCAAGATGTTGAATAAAAGTCCATATTGTATAACTGTATGAGATTTTTAATTTACCATCTTTAGTTGTTAAATAATCATCCATAACAGTTTCTACAATGATATTATATTTCTTTCTAATCCATTTACAAGCTACATTAAGAGTTGGAGCAGGTATCCAAGTATCTTCTGGTAGTGAAAATTCATCTATTTTATCAAATAATTCTGCAAAACCATCTTCATGAATAAGATAATATTTTATAACTTCTCCTTCAAATCCCTTTTCGTTTAGGAGTTTTGCTATTTCACTTGATACATAATCTTCTTTAATATTATTTTCTTGTATATTCTTATTAATCATATTTTATTTATTTTTCTATAAATAAGGCTTTGAAATTAGATTTTTACGTTTTATAAGTTCGATTAGCTTTATATATGTGAAAACCTAGTTTATTTTTTAATTAATCTATATAGTGGTTATAATATTATTCAAATAAATGCATTAAGAAGTAGTGATGATAAAAATGCAAAATGTAGACAAATAAAAGAAAATCTAATTATGAATTATTAAAACCTTAAAACTCTTATATATGTAAAAATTAAAATTATAAAATTATGGGAGTAATATATTTAAATATTGGATTAGCAATTTTTAATTTTATTTTAGCATGTATTATTATTGCACTTGGGTTTTTTAATAATAAATCTTCTTTTGTATATGCAGGTATATTTAATTTAGTTGTTGCTTTATTTATCTCTTATATTACTTATTCTACATATAATAGAAATGTAATGACTAAAATAAAAGAAGAAGATATCGAATCTTATTATAAATACTTGGTAGAAAAAATAAAACAGGATACCACCACATTGAATAAAACGGATTTATTATTTTCAATAGAACCTGAAGTAGATGAAATAAATAAAATTATTGAAATTAATAGAAATAATTATGATTCTTGGTGGGATGGATATCAGTATTCAGAAAAAATTGGAAATTTAAAAAAGATTAGATTATATTAAAAGCCTATATAGAAAAAGAAGTAAATACGGAAAATTAAATCCGTATTTATTTTTTATACATACATTCATGTGATTCAATAGCTAATCCTTTTTCTTTATACTCATATTTGAATATTATTAAATAAAGATAATGCTTCAGATAGCAAGTAAACAAAATTCTGTTTATTGCCAACATAACCTTCGTAAATTCTTCTGCTATTAAGGAAATGCCAACCATCATCTTCACCTAAAGTAAGAATATTAAAATACCTCTTATTATTAGATACAATAGCGATTCCCCCATTACTATCAAGAGCATATACTCTAACAATATTACTATCCCTATATACTCTTGTAATTGGAAAATTAGTATACATTCCATCTTGACCACCAACTTCTCTCCATATTTTTGACATATCGCTGTTAATAGTACAATCAAGCTCTAAATCTTCAGATATATCTTGTTTTGTGGCCATTTCTTTTCTATAATTAAAGACTTCTTCTCGATTTTTATCATAATCTTTAATATAAAATAATGGAATTTCAATAATGTTAGTCTTTTCAATTTTTGCCATAAACTTTTATTTATTATTCAATTTATACATATCCTCAGGTGCTTCTAATGCCAATCCTTTTTCAATTAATCCTCTATAATCAAAGTAATGTGCGTTAAGCCAATTAAATAAAGTTATATATTCTTCTGTTGGACACTCTGTTTCATCATCCCACAGCCCTTGACGATGATATCTGATCTGTACTTGTCCACTCCAGATATTCCAAACATATTTTTTTGATAATTCTTTTTTCTCCTCATCTGTCATTGATGATAAAGATCGGAGATAAGGCTTGACATCTTCTATTGTATAAGTTAGTCCAAAATCATCCATAATATCACAATGTCCATCTTCTTCATCAATAAACAGGCATTGAATTATATGATACTGTCTGACTGTACCACAATATATTTTTATTTTATAAGGAAACCTCGCACATAGGTCTTTTAGTAATAGTTCCTTTTCTTCTTGTGTCATAATTAAATTAACTTAAAATTAATCTTATTGATAATAGTTCAACTTGTTTATAAATTCCACAAAGTTTTAGAACATGTTGAAGTTCATGGACATACCTAATATGAATACCATCTACATGACAATACTGACAACTTATCTCAACAAAGAAATTAGAAGGGTCGTCCATATATACACTAACAAACATTCTTTCGTCTGGTGTTTCTTGATGACTCCACACATAGGTATTATCACAACAGTCTATCTCTTTAATAGACGTAATGCTTTTAGGTATTCTGTTTTTCTTAAACCCATTCTTTTCAAGGATTTCTGGAATGAGTGGTACTGGTTGGAAATTAAATATATCATCATCAGATAAAGAGAAAGTTTCTTCTGTAACTTGAAAATAATATTTCTTTCCCTATGCTTCCCAACTATACCAACCCCCAATCATTAACTCTTCTTTTTTCATCTTATTTTATATTAATAATATATTTTTAATTTTTAATGCTTTTTCAATTGGAATTAATACACTTTTTGGTATACGTGGTTCACTTAAATACCAACATGCGCATTTTATAGGTTCATCATAATCCCAATCTTTTCCAACATAAGCACAATCTTTTCTAGGAGATCCAGCACAACATTTTTCATCACCTTCTTTGTTTTCATATCCACAAGAAAACTCACGAAGTTCATACAATTCTCCTACAGGTGTGAGTTTTTTATCATGTTTTTCAATTAACTCTTTTGTATAATTATATGGTTCACCAATTAATGTTTTTGGATGTGGCTTATTATACCAAGAGAGACATCTATTATCGTGAGGAGCTCCAGGTATAAACGCATACTCTACATATCTGCCCTTTTCATCTTCACGTAAATAAACATATTTATCTAATTCGTGATATAGAGTAGCCTCTAATTCTAATTTTTCTAGATCTTCTTTAGTTGGTATCATATTATATTATATTTTCATAGTTAAGGGTTTGACTAAAAAAAAATAAGAGGAGTTTATTTCCTCTTTATTATTGTTGTGTCGGAACGAAAGGATTTGAACCTTCGACATCTTGGTCCCAAACCAAGCATTCTACCGAGCTGAATTACGTTCCGAAGTTTTTTGTTATTTGTTTTGAAAATGCGGAGGCTACTGGGCTCGAACCAGTGCGTCCTTTCAGACCTACCAGTTTAGCAAACTGGCCCCTTCACCAACTTGGGTAAGCCTCCATTTGTTATTTATCTTGAGTAGTAGACGGGTCTCGAACCCGCGACCTCGAACTTGGAAGGATCGCGCTCTACCAACTGAGCTACTACTACTTGTTATATTTATGATGTGAAACTTTTTACAAATAGTAGAAGTGGGTGGATTCGAACCACCGAACCTATAAAGGAGCGGATTTACAGTCCGCCGCAATTGACCAACTATGCGACACCTCTACAATCACCAACTATAAGGATTTCAAGGCTTTCAAACTGCAATAAATAAAATATAAAATAAAGGGATAGAATAAATCCCTTTATCAATTAATTGCATATGTTCCACTTTCCACCTGATGTTCCCCAAATAATATTTCTATCATCAAAAGTGGGATAAGGCGATATCGATGGTGGAAATAAATATTGTAATTGATTTGATATATAATAGAATTTATCTTCTAAAGACTTAATATCTTTTTTACAAGATTCTAATTCTTGTTTATACTTATTTATTTCTTCATCTTTTTCTTTTAAGAATTCTTTTATGAGATTTTCTGGATTATCTATATTCTCTTCTATAAATCTAAATAAATACATTTTCATAATTTCTATAGTTTCATCTTTATCTAAAATCTCATTTATTCTCTTAGTAAGTTCTTCTTTTATTATTTTATCATCTACGTTGTTGCTGTTAGAACATAGATTTTCTATTAGTCCATCCCAAGTAGTAGCACTGGCTCCGGTGTATAGTTTATTATCAGTAATAACACTATTAGGTACTTTCATTTTAATTCCTTCCATTATTTTAGTTTATTTTTCCTTGAGGGTTATGATTTATTTTATAAGGTGCTTCAAACAATTCCATAATTCCTAAACACCTATAAACTATATTATTATAGGATCCAGAGTAATGTGTATGATAATGACCATAAAACCAATAATCAGTATTTATAGACTCTAATACATAATTTAAATATTTTCTGGAATCTATAATATTTTTATATTGATATTCTGGTAAGTTACCTCTTTTTATTATTGGTTCAAAACATAGAGGAGCTTCATGAGAGATTATAATATCTACTCTTCCTGGTAAATCATTATATTTTTTCTCAATAACTTCATTTTCCCACCAACAAGGTAATTTATGTTTTCTTTTTCTTATTTCATTATCTTTTATTCTATCTTCTATATCAGTACTATTGGCTCCACCTATTGTATATATTTTTCTTCCTGATATATTATAAATTTTATGATCTTCAAGAAATTCTAATCTTTTATAATTTTTTGGATTTATAAAAAAGCTAGGGTCATCATGATTTCCTCTAATTGTATGAAGGTTAATATCATTTTTCTCTAATCTTTTTTCTACATTTTTATAAACACTATTCAATGTTTTATCAAAGCCAACTCCAAAATCACCTAATATTATAACATCAGCTTTATTTATATTAAATCTCTCTGTTAAATTATAAACCAAATTTTTTAATTCTCCATGTATATCTCCACAAAAGATTAATAATCTATCGTCGTCATTCATATTAAATTTGGGTCATTTAAAATTAATTCCATAAGTTCTCTTTTTTCTTCAAAATTTAATTTTTTATAGAGCTCCGGTAAAGCTTTATGCATTTTTATTTCTCCTATAGCTATAGATATCATACTATCATCTGAAATTATATTTATATCTTTAGAATAATAATTACCATAATCATCTGGGTAAAATATTTTACTATAGTGTTCTTCCATATTTAAATATCTATTTTTAAAATCATATCTAAAAACTTCATTTTACCATCTGATGATAATTTCTTGTAATCATTAGCTAATTTATTAATCAAATCCGATTCGTAGATAATACTACTTTGTTGAATATCAGCAGTGGTAGTAGCTGTAGCTGTATTATAATAATATGCTTTCATTTAATTCATTTTTTATTTCAGTTGTTAATATATAATCCATTATTTTATATTTAGTATCTATATCTGCTTTATTAAATAAATCAACAAAATCAATAAAAACTTTATTTTGACCTTTTGTATACGCTCTTATATGCTTATTAAAAGATTCT
>Ga0247609_10000161_pt1 | contig 97658 bp, 85 predicted proteins | sample 172DNAGHGlowgp2_FD_193487 | JGI IMG/M metagenome (GOLD analysis project Ga0247609, IMG submission 193487) | Sheep rumen microbial communities from Palmerston North, Manawatu-Wanganui, New Zealand - 1728 DNA GHGlow gp2 | ecosystem: Host-associated > Mammals > Digestive system > Stomach > Rumen ...
GGTGCAGGTTCTACGAGGGTGACGTGGTGGTGGCCACGCTTCGATTCTCTACGCACGAGTATCAGGGACAGACGTTTCAGGAGATTCTGGCTACTGATATCGTGAAACTTAACCATTAGTTTTTTAACCTGAGTTGAGGTCGAGGGAATCAATTGAGCATCAGCAATGATGTAGGCGCCTTTCTCGAAAACTTCTCTCGCAAATCAACTCAAAAAGTATGATTCAAAAAATTTTCAGAAACAAGATTTTCGGTGAAATCCGCACCATGACAAATGAGAAGGGTGAGCCCTTCTTCGTAGGCAAAGACGTGGCCAGGGCTCTGGGTTATAGCAATACCCGTGATGCTCTGAGCAAACATGTAGATAAAGAGGATAAAAGCACCGTCGCGTTTTGCGACACTGCCTACTCGACACGAGCAGTCGTCATCAACGAGAGTGGTCTTTATGCACTGGTGCTGTCGTCTAAGCTGCCTCAGGCTAAGGCCTTCAAGCGCTGGGTAACAAGTGAGGTGCTTCCTCAGATCAGGATGACAGGCGGTTACATTCCCACTCACGACGCCGATGGCCGTCAGTTCACCGACGAGGAGATTGTGGTCCGCGCCTACGATATCCTGGGCAAGACCATCCGGATGGTTAACGCGTCGAACGAGAACTGTATGACGGCTTCTCAGGTGGCGGCACTCTGGGGCATGGATGTGAGATCGTTCAACAACCTGCTCTTGACCATGGGCATACAGCACCGCAGGAGTGGTCGCTGGCAACTCTGTGATGAACTTCAGTCGCGTGGTTTTACCGAGGTGCGCTGTTTCAGTTTTTTCAGTCTCAAGGGCAAGCCGCGCATCACTCGCTACATGGTGTGGACGCCCGAGGGTGTGAACTTCCTTAACACGATGGTGCTGAAGATGCCCAAAGAGATGACTGCAAATGTTCAACTTAACTTCAATTTCTAATCCATGAGTGTACATGTAATATATTATAAGGACGGGGCGAAGATGATGCGCCCTGTCCTTGGGAGAGAGGAGTATGTGGCGCTGCGCAATACTGAGAAACAGCAGCTGATACTCAAGGCGGTACGCGAGGGTGACGAACGGCAGAAACAGCGTCTGGTGCAGATGAACTATTCGTGTCTGCCTGGTGAGGATGGTCATCTGAAGGGCGCTACGCAGATGAGTAGCAGTGTGGGTATGGATATCGACTTCAAGGCTCCTGAAGGGCTTTCCTCTGATGAACAGAAAGTATGGCTGACGGAGCGTTTGGCTAGTGTGCCTGCGCTGGTGCTGTCGAAAAAAGATGAACTGGGATTGCTGATGCTGGAGCGGTCGGCTACGAAGGGTTATCATCTTGTGTTCCGTCGTCGTAAGGACCTTTCGCAGGAGGCTAACCTCCGATGGGCCAGCGATTTGCTTGGCGTTGAGTTTGATGACAATGCAAAAGATATTACCCGGGTATTCTTTACGACTACCGGCAGCGAGAATGAACTGTTGTATCTTGATGATGAGATTTTTGATACCACTCCAATCGGGATGCCTGATGGAAACGGACAGGTGGAGGGTGTTGCAGCGCTACAGTGTTGCAGTTCTCAAAACGATAAGCCGTCGGTCGACACTCAATCAAGCTACGACCCGGAGGCGAGGTACAACGGCATGCTCTTTAAGGATATCATCGCGAAGTACTGGGAACTGTTCAATGGTGGCAAGACGCCTGTAGAAGGCGATCGCAACGCTCTGACCTTCGAGTTGGCAGTGACCATGAGAAGTATTTGCGACTATTCGATGGAGAAACTGATGACAGTCATACCGAATTATTGGAGCCTCACCACCAGCCCCTCTCCCAAGTGCGATGGGAGTAATCAGAGAACATGTACTCCTGAAGAAGAGGCTGAATATCGCAAGACGCTGGAGAATGCGCTGAAGGAACCTCGCAAGGGGATGCCCTACAGATTGAAACAGGTGATCGGGGCGCTGAAAACGCAGTCGGGTGTGAAAGCCTGTGGCGGTACGCTGACCGCGCCTCCGCCCATGCCGAAGCGTTTGCCACCACTGCTGAAACTGCTCACGAAGAACGTGCCCTGGTTCTACAAGCCTGCCGTGGCCAATGCCGTGTTCCCTGCTTTGGCTGCCCATCTACATGGCGTGAAGTTCCGTTATTGGGATAATGTGGAGCATGAGGCCACGTTCATGAATGTCTTGATAGGTCGGCAGTCGATAGGTAAAGGCACTATCAAGAAGCCTATCGAGTACATCATGGAGGACATTCGCCAGCGCGACATCCCCAACCGCCAGCGCGAGGCTGAATGGAAGCAGAAGAACCCCGGTGCTAAGCAGAAGAAAGACCCGCGCCCCACGGACATCTGCATTCAGATGCTCATCGACAACCTCACTGATGCCGTGTTCAATCAGCGTATCGTGGATGCCAACAACAATGGCGAGCGCTATATCTACACCATTGTCGATGAAATAGAAGCCCTGAAAAAGGTGACGTCGAAAGGGACGGTAGATGAAGTGGGGCTGCTCATCCGCAAGGCTTTCGACAACTCGTTGGCTGGTCAGGAGCGCGTGGGTGCCGACTCGGTGTCGGGCATCGCTCCGCTGAGATGGAATTTCAACGCCTCTACTACACCTCCTAATGCCCGTAAATTCTTCTATAAGATGGTGAACGACGGCACGGTGAGCCGACTGGATATCTCGACCATTGTCAAGGATGATAACGACGAAGACACAGCACCTATTCTTGGCATCTACGACCATACGTTTGCCGAGGAGCTGAAGCCCTATATCGACCGCCTGGAAGCTGCTTCGGGACTGATAGAGTGCGGTCAGTCGAAGAAACTGGCAATCGCCATCCGCACAGAGAATAGCGATATTGCCAAGCTCTACGACAGCGAGGCTTACCGGGTGTTGAGCTATCGCGCCAACGTGATAGCCTGGCTGAAGGGAATGGTGCTCTATGTGGCTCACGGCTACTGCTGGTCGAAGGAAATCGCTGAATTCGTACGTTGGAGCCAGTCGTATAATCTGTGGTGCAAAATGTTGTACTTTGGGCAGCAACTGGAAAAGGAGTTGCGCGAAGAGGTCGAGATTCAGCGTGGGTCGGGTCCTCAGAATCTTCTCGAGCTATTGCCCGATGAGTTCATAAAGGAGCAATACTGGCAGATGCGTCAGCAACAGGGCAAGACTGGCAATGGCGACAGCACCCTGCGCAGTTGGCAGAGCCGTGGATACATTGTCTTTGATGAGGTGAGCGGCAGGTATTGCAAGACGGAAGAGTATAAGAGAAAATTCAGCGTTGAGATTAAGAGTTAGTGCTATGCTGGAAATCGAAAACACTCAAGAATGCTTTGTGCAGCTCTGGCTACGGCTGGAGCGCACAAGGCGGCTCTTCACCGAGAGATGCCGACGATTCACGATACGTAGTGTGCTGAAGGCGTGGTTTGCGGGCGACGCTACCGATGACTTCGTCTGGCAGGTGTGCCGACAGACGATGCTGTGTCTTGACGAGGAGGAGCCGGTGTATGGCAACGACGTGCTGCCAGAGCCGGCACTCTATCCTCGCCTTCACCGCGAACTGCTCAGGGCGTTGGTGGCTGTCGTACTCGGCATCGGCATCAGAAAGGTGAATCTCAAGGCGCTTGATGCTGCCTATAGCGTCGCCTTCCCGAAGAGTACGCCCATCAATGTGAATAGGGTGAAACGTTGAATTAAACATTTATTTGCAAGGATTATTTGGAGGGTTCGCTTTTCTTTCGTACTTTTGCAGAGAAAAAAACTGAAATGATATGCTGAAAGGAAAGAAAATAGTACTGGGCATCACGGGCTCGATAGCGGCGTATAAGGCGTGTCTCATCATCAGAGAACTGGTGAAGAGGGGGGCTGAGGTGCAGGTGGTCATCACACCTGCCGGCAAGGAGTTTATCACACCTGTCACACTGTCGGCTCTGACGCAGAAACCGGTGATCAGCGACTTCTTCGCACAGCGCGACGGCACGTGGCACTCGCACGTGAAACTGGGGCTCTGGGCGGATGCGATGCTGATAGCACCCTGTACGGCCTCTACTCTGGGAAAGATGGCTGGTGGCGTGGCAGACAATATGCTCGTCACCACCTATCTGTCGATGAAGGCGCCGGTATTCATAGCGCCTGCTATGGATCTCGATATGTATGCGCATCCTACGACGCAGCAGAACCTCGACCGACTGCGCTCGTTTGGCAACCATATCATTGAGCCGGGAAGTGGATTCCTGGCCAGTGGACTGGAGGGCAAAGGGCGCATGGAGGAGCCGGAGAAGATCGTGGAGTATCTGGAGGATTTCTTTAGAGGAGAGAGGAGAGAGGAGAGAGGAGAGCGTGATTTGCAGGGCAAGCGCATCATGATCACGGCGGGACCGACGCACGAGAAGATTGACCCCGTGCGATTCATAGGCAACTACAGCAGTGGCAAGATGGGCATCGCACTGGCTAACGAGTGCGCGCAGCGTGGGGCTGAGGTGACGCTGATACTGGGTCCCGTCAGTGCTCCATCGGCTATTATCGATTCTCCACTCATCCATAGGATAGATGTGGAGAGCTGCATTGAGATGCGTGATGCTGCCGTAGAGACGTTCCCGACGGTCGACGCTGCGATACTCTGTGCGGCGGTGGCCGACTTCCGTCCGGCTGAGGTGGCTGAGCAGAAGATCAAGCGGGTGGGGGAGGAAATGACCATCCGACTGGTGCCCAACCCCGACATCGCGGCCACGCTCGGGCAGATGAAGCGAGAGGGACAGGTGATGGTGGGCTTCGCACTGGAGACCAACGACGAGGAGCAGAACGCACAGAAGAAGCTGGAGAAGAAGAACCTCGACTTCATTGTGCTCAACTCGCTGCGCAACGAAGGCACCTGCTTCAAGAGCGACGAGAACCAGATTGCCATCATCAGCCACGAGGGACGCAAGGACTACGGGAAAAAGGCGAAGACGGAGGTGGCACGGGATATCGTGGATGAGATGGTGAGATGTGGTGAGTTAAACAAAGAATAATATTCACTAAATTTGTGAATTCCGAAAAGAATTACTATCTTTGCAACCGAATATCAAGGTAGTATGGTTGTCGAATACGAAAAGGATTATCTCGAAGAGCTATATAATGACGGGAAATGCTCGAACAAGAAATACCGGTTTCAGAAGTCCGTCGTCACAAAATACCAGAAGCGCATAGATACGCTGATGGCTGCTACACGCATTGAAGATTTATTCGTGTTTAACTCTCTCAACTTCGAGGCTCTTGACAATGGGTACTATTCCGTCCGTATTGACTACCATTACCGGCTGGAATTCAAAATCCGGCAAGAAGGCGCAGAACCTATTGTGACTATCTGCATCGTTACAGACATTACAAACCATTATCAATAATAAGTCAAAAATGAACAGAATAACGACACATCCGGGAGACGTACTGAAGGAAGAACTGGAAGCAAGAGGCATCTCTCAGAAGAAATTTTCCGAGGTCCTGTCTGTACCCTATACTCAGTTGAATGAAATACTGAATGGCAAGCGCCCTGTTACCACCGATTTCGCTCTGATGGTAGAGGCTGCCCTAGGCATTAACCCTGAAATGCTGATCAACATGCAGGCACGTTATAACATGTCAGTAGCATTGCAAAAGAAACCCTTGCTTGCCAGACTTGTCGACATCAAGAAGTCTTGCGCAGCCATCTTTTAGAGGAGAGAGGAAGCCTCACCCCCAGCCCCTCTCCAAAGGGCGAGGGGAGTATATAGAAAAAGCTCTGTGTCATTAAGCCTCCCCTCGGGGAGGTTTGGAGGGGGCCGGAACTCTGTGTCTCTGTGCCTCTGTGGTGAGTCTAAAACGTTAATTGTAAATTGAAAAGCAATGGGAAGAATATGTAGGGTGATGGTTTTGGCCTTTGTCGTTTGCCAATTGTGGATTACTTCCGCAAGGGCGCAGGAGCTGCAGGCGAAGATCAACTTCAACACCCAACAGGTGCAAGGCACCGATAAGTCGGTGTTCGACAACCTGCAACAGACACTGGAACAGTTTGTCAACGAGCGGCAGTGGACGGCGCTGCAGTTCCAGGAAAACGAGCGCATACAGTGTTCGTTCAATATCACGGTGTCGAAGTACGACCCGTCGGAGAATAAGTTCACGTGTACAGCGCTCATACAGGCCAACCGACCGGTGTATAACTCGGCCTATACCACCACCTTATATAATAACAGGGACAAGAACTTCGACTTCGAGTTCGCACAGTTCGACCAACTGAACTACAACGAGGAGGTCATCGACAACCAGTTGGTGGCGCTCTTCGCCTACTATGCCTACCTCATCATCGGATTGGACCTCGACAGCTTCGCTCCCATGGGGGGCACCGACGTGCTGCAACAGTGCCTGCTGCTGGTGAACAACGCGCAGAACCTGGGGTTCCCCGGGTGGAAGTCGTTTGAGGACTCGCGCAACCGCTTTGCCATCATCAACGACTATCTCGACGAGGCGATGAAGCCTTTCCGACAGTTGCAGTACGACTACTACCGCACGGGGCTCGACGAGATGGCGCAGAACGTGGAGCGCGGACGCACCAATATCTCAACGGCACTGGAGACAGGACTGAAGAAGGCGCACGAGGAGAAGCCGCTGAGCCTGTTGCCACAGATATGGACCGACTATAAGAAGGACGAACTGGCGAATATCTACAAGGGCAAGGGAACGCAGAAGGAGAAGGAGGCCGTCTACGACATCCTCTTCGCCATCAATGCGTCGCAGAACACGGCGTGGGAGAAGATTAAGAATTAAAAGATTAAATGATTATAAGATGAAAGCAATAGCAACAACACAGGCGCCTGCCGCTATAGGTCCGTACAGCCAGGCCATTGAAGTAAACGGATTCGTATATCTGAGTGGACAACTGCCTATCGACCCCGCCACGGGACAGTTTCCCGAAGGGGGCATCAAGGAACAGACACGACAGTCGCTGCTAAACGCCCAGGCCATCCTGCGCGAGGCGGGCCTTGAACTGAAGAACGTGGTGAAGACAACGGTGCTGCTGAGCGACATTGCCGACTTCGGACAGATGAACGAGGTCTATGCCGAGATGTTCCAGTCGCCGTTCCCTGCTCGTTCGGCCTTTGCCGTGCGCGACCTGCCGAAGGGTGCACTCGTCGAAATAGAATGTGTGGCTGCAAGATGATGAAGGACTGTGTGCTGATACTGAGCGGGGGCATGGACAGCGTGACCCTGCTCTACGACTACAAGGACCGCATCGCACTGGCGGTGTCGTTCGACTACGGTTCTAACCACAACGCGCGTGAGATTCCCTTCGCCCGTCTGCATTGTGAGCGACTGGGCATCGAGCATCTGGTCATTCCCCTGGCGTTCATGGGACAGTATTTCAAGAGTTCGCTGCTGGAGGGTGCCGATGCCATTCCCGAGGGCCACTATGCCGACGACAATATGAAGTCGACGGTGGTGCCCTTCCGCAACGGCATCATGCTCAGTGTGGCGGTGGGACTGGCTGAGAGCCGTGACCTGAAGTTTGTGATGATGGCCAATCATGGCGGCGACCATACCATCTATCCCGACTGCCGCCCGGAGTTTGTCGAGGCGTTCAGCGAGGCAGCCCAGGCGGGCACCTTTGTAGGCATCCGTCTGCTCTCGCCCTATACAAATATCACGAAGGCCGACATCGCCCGTCGGGGTAAGGCGCTGGGATTAGACTATAGTGAGACGTGGTCGTGCTACAAGGGTGGTGAGCATCACTGCGGCAAGTGCGGCACGTGTGTGGAACGGCGAGAGGCACTGGCAGAAGCGGGCATCGAGGACACTACGGAGTACGATGATAATGTAAAAATGTAAAAATTAAAAAATGTAATAATTATGAGGGGGTTATAAATACTGCGAGGTATACCCGATGCCACTATGAGCCACCTCTTCAGGCGTGCCACAGACCATCACCTGGCCACCCTTGCGACCGCCCTCGGGACCCATGTCGATGATCCAGTCGGCCTGACGGATCACGTCGAGGTTGTGCTCAATGACAATCACCGTGTTGCCGCGGTCTACCAGGCGCCGCAATACCTGCATGAGGATGCGGATGTCCTCGAAGTGAAGACCCGTAGTGGGCTCGTCGAGGATATAGAGTGTCTTGCCCGTATCGCGCTTCGATAACTCGGTGGCGAGTTTCACACGCTGGCTCTCACCACCCGACAGCGTGGTCGACGACTGTCCCAGTTTGATATAGCCGAGACCCACGTCCTGAATGGTCTTTATCTTACGCAGGATCTCGGGCACGTTTTCAAAGAACTCCACTGCCATGTTGATGGTCATGTCGAGCACATCGGCTATCGACTTACCCTTGTAGCGCACCTCCAGCGTCTCACGGTTGTAGCGCTTGCCGCGACACTCCTCACAGGGCACCTGGATGTCGGGCAGGAAGTTCATCTCGATGGTCTTATAACCGTTGCCACCACACGTCTCGCAGCGGCCGCCCTTCACGTTGAACGAGAAACGCCCGGGCTTGTAACCACGTATCTTCGCCTCGGGCAAAGCCACGAAGAGCGAGCGGATGTCGCTGAACACACCGGTGTAGGTGGCGGGATTGGAACGGGGCGTACGTCCCAGGGGCGACTGGTCGACACACACCACTTTGTCGATGAGATCCAACCCCTCGATGCTGTCGTAGGCCATTGGTCGTTTCAGCGAGCGATAGAAGTGCTGTGAGAGGATGGGCTGCAGCGTCTCGTTGATGAGGGTCGACTTACCGCTGCCGCTCACGCCTGTGACGAGGATGAGTTTCCCTAAAGGAAACTCCACAGTGACGTGCTTCAGGTTGTTGCCCGTGCAGCCGCGGAGGGTGAGAGAGGGAGAAGCCTCAAAAGCCTCCCCAAGCCCCTCCGAAGGAGGGGGTGTTTGTTTAGATAAAGGGGTGATTGGGCTGTTGTTGAGAACATTATGTGACTGAACATCCCCTCCTTCGGAGGGGCTTGGGGAGGCTTTCAGCTCGGAGGCTTTCTTGTCGGCCTTCAAATACTTCGCCGTCAGCGTGTCGCTCTTCATCATATCCTCGGGCGTACCCTGGAACATCACCTCGCCACCCTTGCGGCCCGCCTTCGGTCCGATGTCGATAATCCAGTCGGCAGCCAGCATCATGTCTTTGTCGTGCTCTACCACGATGACCGTATTGCCCAGGTCGCGCAACTCCTTCAGCGAACGAATCAGTCGCTCGTTGTCGCGCTGATGAAGGCCGATGCTCGGCTCATCGAGGATATAGAGCACGTTGACCAACTGCGAACCGATCTGTGTGGCCAGGCGGATGCGCTGACTCTCACCGCCAGAGAGGGTAGCCGACTGGCGACCAAGCGACAGATAGTCAAGGCCGACGTCGAGGAGGAAGTCCAGTCGGGTGCGTATCTCCTTCAGTATCTCAGCGGCTATCTGGCGCTGCTGGGGTTCCAGATGGCTGTCTACCTCGTTGAGCCATTCCCTCAATTCCGAGAGGTCCATATCGCTCAGTTCGGCGATGTTCTTGTCCCATATCTTATAGGAGAGTGCCTCACGGTTCAGACGCTGCCCGTGACACTCGGGACACTCGCAGTCGGCCATGAACTGGTCGGCCATCTTCTGACCTGCCGAGGAGTCATCGTTTTCCATGACATCACGCAGGTACTTGATGATACCGTCGAACGCCACGTAGTAGTCGCTCGTCGTATGCACGATGTCCTTGTCGATGCGAACGTTGTCAAGCGAACCGTAGAGCACCTCGGTCATCGCCTCGTCAGGGATATCGGCAATAGGGGTCTTCAGGTCGCAGTCGTACTTCTTTAGTACCGCATCTAACTGCCAGAAAATCAGTTGGTTCTTGTATTTGCCTAAAGGAATGATTGCACCGTCGTGGATGCTCTGTTTCTTGTTGGGAATGACCTTCTCAAGGTCTATCTCGCTCACCACGCCAAGACCCTTACAACGGGGACAGGCGCCCTGAGGCGAGTTGAAAGAGAAGTTATTGGGAGCGGGGTCGCTGTAGGCGATGCCCGACGTGGGGCACATCAGTCGTTTTGAGAAATACTTTACAGTGTCGGTCTCCTTGTCGAGGATCATGATGAGACCATCGCCCTGCTTCATGGCTATCTCGACACTCTTCTTCAGACGCTCAGAGTCGCGATTCGCGACAGTGCCCTCCACTGACGATGGCAGACTGAGTTTGTCAATCACCACCTCGATGTCGTGGTTCTTGTAGCGGTCGACCTTCATGCCTTGCACTATCTCAACGAGCTGGCCGTCGACACGCATCGTCAGATAGCCTTTCTTGCGCATCGCCTCAAAGAGCTCGCGATAGTGACCCTTACGACTGCGCACCAGCGGGGCGAGCAACAGAAGCTTACGACCCGCATACTCCCGGCGAATCATCTCGAGGACCTTCTCCTCGGTGTATCTCACCATCGGCTCGCCGGTCATGTAGCTATAGGCTTTGCCGGCACGCGCGAAGAGCAAGCGCATATAGTCGTAGATCTCGGTGGTAGTGCCTACCGTGGAACGGGGATTCTTGTTGGTGGTCTTCTGCTCGATGCTAATCACGGGCGAAAGACCCGTAATCTTGTCTACATCAGGACGTTCCATACCGCCGAGAAAATTGCGTGCATAGGCTGAGAACGTCTCGATATAGCGCCGCTGTCCCTCGGCAAGATGGTGTCGAAAGCCAATGATGACTTGCCCGACCCTGAGAGACCGGTGATGACCGTCAGAGAGCCTCGGGGTATCTCAACGTCAATGTTCTTTAGATTATGTACACGTGCGCCATAGACGCAGATCTTCTTTTCTTCCATGCTTATATTGTGTGTGTAACTCCTAAGGAGTCGTCGAACTGCTGCTGCCTTCCCCCAAGCTTCTGCTCAGCACGTTGATATCCTTGCGAATGTGATACTCATGACCATCAGCACCCGTAGCGTTCACGTTCAGGAAGTAGACACCGTCTTTCACTGTCTTGCCGTTGTACTTACCATCCCATTCCACTGCGGGATCGTGCCATTCAAAGATCTTCTGTCCCCAGCGGTTGAGTATCATACCGTGAAACTTCACGATGCTGCGCCAGCCCTTCTTGGGCAACAGCGTGTCGTTGTAGCCGTCGTCGTTGGGAGAGATGGCATTGGGATAATCCAGGTAACTGTCGAGGATGGTGACCGATATCACCACGGAGTCGAGTTGCTCGCCATCCTGCTCCAGACGTGTCTTCTGAACAACCTGATAGGTGCCCGACTCCACAAAGGTGTACTCGGTGTCTTCCTCATAGCGCACGAAGAGCTCACGGTAACTGCTACCCGAAGTGGCATCCATCTTGCGGAAGTGCCACTCATAGATGGGCGAATGACCATCCATGTCGGAAGGGTTGGAACGGAACACTGCGCTCAGGGGCGCCTGACCCTCGCTGATCACGGTGCCACTCTGCTCGTAGCCGTCATCGTCGGTATAGTATACCTGAGGATCTACTTTCTGAGCAAGCGTCGTAAATGGCAGCATCGCAAGTGCCAAAAACGAAAATATCAACTTCTTTTTCATTTTCTTGCTGTTTAAGGTGCAAAGATACAAACATTTTTTGTACTTTTGTAGGCGAAAACAGAAAAAAACTTCTTTATGAGACGTATATTAAGATATTTTTTGGTATTCGCACTGCTATTCTTCACTATTGACACGCTCATGGCTCAGGACGTCAAGACACATAAAGTGAAGAAGAAGGAAACGTTCTACGGCATCGCACACGACAACGGACTCACCGTCGACCAACTGCTGGCGGCCAATCCCGGCATACACAATCCGGCAGAACTGAAAAAGGGCGACATACTGCAGATACCCATACTGCAGAGAGGTGAGAATGGCGATGTGAGACAGCGAGCCATACGACTGGGCGTGATGCTACCACTACATGCTGACAACAATGACGGACAGCGTATGGTGGAATACTACCGTGGCGTACTCATGGCATGCGACAGCCTCAAGAAAGAAGGACTGTCGGTCGACGTTAAGGCTTGGAACCTTGCAGAGAACGGTGACCTCAATGCCATACTCAACGACCCGCTGGCTGCCAACAGAGACCTGATCATCGGACCGTTCTATGAGAAATTCGTGAACCAAGTGGCAACATTCGCCAATAACCACGGCATCATGCTCTTGATACCTTTCTCTATTCACACCATGGAGGTCTATTCGAATCCATATATCTTCCAGGTCTACCAGAACCATACGGATCAGAATGAATCGACAGCAAGACGATTCGCAGAGTGGTTCAGAACATATCATCCCATCATCATCGACGGGGGAGACGAAACAAGCAATAAGGGCGCCTTCACATCGATACTGCGCAACCAACTGACAGCTCACAACGTGCAGTACAACCTGACAAGCCTGAAAACGGCTGACCCTGACTTCGCACGGGCATTCGCATCAAACATGACCAACATCGTGGTGCTCAACACGGCAAGTATCACGGCGCTCACAGCGACTTTCGCCAAACTCAACACGCTTATGAGAACCTATCCGGGCGTAAAGGTGTCGGTCTTCGGATACATGGAATGGATGCCATATACGTCACAGCAGCAGGCCAACTTCCATAAGTATGACGTCTATCTGCCGGCTCCATTCTATACTAACCTGGAAACACCGCTGGCACAACGGCTGCAGACAAAATACCGATGGAACTTCCATCAGGACATGATCAACATACTGCCACGATTCGCATTGACCGGCTTCGACCACACCATCTTCTTCCTAAAAGGGCTGCACCGAGTCGGAAAAGCATTTGATGGAATAGGTACTTCACTCAACTACCAACCATCGCAGACTCCACTGAAGTTCGAAAGAATGGGGACCGGGGGATATCAGAACCGTAGTTATATGTTCGTACACTATAAGCCCGACGGAACAATCGAGACAATCACGTATTAACAATTGGCAATTGGCTATTATTCGTGGAATCTGTAGGTAAGATAAAAAGAAGATGCAAGTGGCTGACAGTGGCGCTCGTGTCATTGGTCATGAGCCATCTGTCAATTGTCGAAGCGCAAGCCCAGGTGGGAGAGCATCGCAGTGAACTGGCTGTAGGCGCCAGCGGCGGATACGTGCTCAGCAATGTAGGTTTCGTACCGAATGTGCCTCAGTCACAGCATGGAGGACTGGCAGGCGGACTCACTATGCGCTATACTTCCGAGAAATACTTTAACTCGATATGTGCCATCGTAGGAGAGGTCAACATCGCACAGATAGGATGGAAAGAGAGTATCCTCACACCAGAAGACCAGCCAGTCATCAATGCAGTGACAGGGGTGGCGGAAGCCTACCAGCGTGACCTTACCTATATACAGGTGCCCATATTGGCAAGACTCGGATGGGGAAGAGAGAGAAGGGGATTCCAGTTCTTCGTGCAGGCAGGACCACAGATGGGCTATCTCGTGAAAGAGAAAACCCAGATGAACTACGACTTCGCATCGCAGACACCGGTCTATTCCGACGGCTCAGGACGAACATCGTCGGTCGTGGCTCAGGACACGATGGCGGTGGAGAATAAGTTTGACTACGGCATCACGGCAGGCCTCGGCATAGAGTTCTCGCATCCTAAGGTGGGACACTTCCTGCTTGAAGGACGCTATTACTACGGACTGGGCGACATCTACGGCAACTCGAAGCGCGACTTCTTCGGTCGCAGCAACTTCTCGAATATCGTCGTCAAACTGACATACCTCTTTGACTTGAAGAAAACTAATAACTCAAAAATTAAATAACTATGTTCAAGAATCATCCAAAAGGGCTCCTCGCAGCCGCATTGAGCAACATGGGCGAGCGTTTCGGCTATTACATCATGAATGCCGTACTGCTGCTCTTCCTCTGCTCTAAGTTCGGTATCAGTGACGGCACAGCCGGCATTATCTATTCTGTCTTCTACTGTGGCATCTACGTGCTGTCCCTGGTGGGAGGTATCATTGCCGACCGCACTCAGGACTACAAAGGCACCATCCAAAAGGGTCTACTTGTCATGGCCTTCGGATATATCCTGCTGGCAATACCCATCACGGCAACAGCGGGCAATGCTACCTGGCTGCTGCCCTTCACCTGTCTGGCACTCTTGCTGATAGCCTTCGGTAACGGACTCTTCAAAGGCAACCTACAGGCTATCGTCGGTCAGATGTACGACAACTACGAGGAGGAAGAGGCTAAAAAAGGAGAAGAGGCACTGAGAATAGCCAAGGGTAAGCGCGACTCAGGATTCCAGATCTTCTACGTGTTTATCAATATCGGTGGACTCGTAGCACCATTCGTCGCTCCTCTGCTGAGAGAATGGTGGCTCAAGGCCAACGGCTTCCTCTATAACGCCAATCTGCCAGAACTGTGCCACAAAGTGATTGACGGTACCATCGGCAACACCGACGGCAAGTATGTGGAACTCTCACAGGGAGCAGTGCTCAACGGCAATGCTTTCAACCCAGAGGCATATCTGGAGGTGTTCAATCAGGGCGTGCACTTCTCGTTCTTCGCTTCGGTAGCTGCGATGCTCATCTCATTGTTTATATTCCTCTACAACAAGAAGATATTCCCGACACCGGCCAAGAAAGCAGTGGCAGATAATGTGGGATATACGCAGGAGGAGAAAATAGCAATGGCTAAGGAAATAAAACAGCGTATGTATGCACTCTTCGCAGTACTGGGAGTAGCTATCTTCTTCTGGCTGTCATTCCATCAGAACGGACAGTCACTCTCGGTCTTCGCACGCGACTTCGTGAAGACTGATACAATAGCTCCAGAGATATGGCAGGCTGTGAATCCTTTCTTCGTCATCGTACTCACACCCATCATCATGTGGATATTCTCAACGTTGGCGCATAGGGGCATCACCATCTCGACACCAAGAAAGATAGCATACGGTATGGCGATTGCGGGAATGGCTTACCTCTTCCTCGCGCTCTTCTCCTACACACAGGGATATCCCTCGGGAGAAGCCTTCCGCTCACTTGAAGAGAGTAAGGCAGCTGCCATGAGAGCCGACTGGTGGGTGCTCATCGTCACCTATTTCTTCCTCACGGTAGCTGAACTGTTCATCTCACCACTGGGACTCTCGTTCGTATCGAAGGTGGCACCAAAGCACATGCTCGGACTCTGCCAGGGACTATGGCTCGGAGCAACAGCAGTGGGTAATCTCTTTATCTGGATAGGACCGGTGATGTATAACGCATGGCCTATCTGGATATGCTGGACGGTATTCCTCGTCGTATGTCTCATCTCTATGGGCGTCATGCTGGGAATGGTCAAATGGCTGGAACGCGTCACAAAATAGTATTGACAATTATCATAGGACTTCTACAGTTGAGTTCGATGAGGGCACAGACCTTCGTGGAACTCAACTGCGAGAATCTCTTCGACTGCAACCACGATGAAGGGAAACGTGACAGTGAGTTCCTGCCTGACGGACAGAGACGATGGACCCGCACAAAGTATTGGAAAAAACTGAACCTCATCGCTCAGACAATACTTTCGTGTGAGAACGACATACCGGAAATGGTGGCACTGGTGGAGGTAGAGAATGACTCGGTCATACACGACTTGACAAGGAGATCGCTGCTGCGTAATGCACACTACGATTATCTCATCACAGAGTCGCCAGACGTAAGAGGACTGGACGTGGCACTGCTATACCTTCGGAAAAAATTCCAACCCATCTGCTATGACTATATCAGGGTGCCGACAGCAGAAAACATGCGTCCTACGCGCGATATATTATATATAAAAGGTAAGGAACCGTCGGGAGATACTCTACATGTCTTCGTAGTACACTCGCCAAGTAGATACGGAGGAGAACTGGAGACAAGACCCTATCGTATGAGGGTCATCAACCAAATAAAACCTTACCTAAAACAGATAGGAGAGGGACAGGTACTGATAGCGGGCGACTTCAATGACTACGAGAAGAACGTACCACTGAAGGAGTTGGAACTAATGGGAATGACCAACGTGACGAAGAATGCAAAGGGCCGCTTCGGTGAGGCTAAAGGTACCTATCGCTTCAGGGGAGAGTGGCATTCACTCGACCACGTGTTTCTCTCAACACGCCTTTGCGAACGACTGGACTCGGTCTTTATCAACGATGCTTCTTTCCTCCTGGAGGATGAAGAAGACTATGGCGGGAAAAAACCTTACCGTACGTTCAACGGAGCACATTACAATGGTGGGGGCAGCGACCATCTGCCATTGGTGGTACGACTAAGAAACAAAGAACAACGTGAAGATGGAAGATAGTAAACTGAATAAGTATCTCGACGAGATAGGACGTGAACAACTGTTGACTGCTGAACAGGAACAGCAACTGTCGGCTCGTATTCGAAAAGGGGACCAACGCGCACTTAACCACCTCATAGAAGCCAACCTACGCTTCGTGGTAGCTATCGCACGACAGTATCAGGGCAAAGGACTCACTATGGATGATATGATTAGCGAGGGTAACATGGGATTGATGAAGGCGGCAGCGAAGTATGACGCTACAAGAGGCCTCCGCTTTGCTAATTATGCCGTCATCTTCATCCGACAGCAGATAGAGAAGGCACTGGAGAAAGAGAGTGCAGAGCAACGGGTGGAGACAATGCGAGAGGGACAGACGCGGTCGGTTGACGCACCGTTGAACGGACATACGAATGTCAGCCTGCTCTCAGTACTGGCAGATACTAACTCTCCCTTAGCCGATGAGCGGGTTTACAACAAGAATATTGAGGCGGCAGTGGAGTATGCACTGCGATCGCTTGATGAGCGAGAGAGCAAGGTGGTCAATGCGTATTTCGGCATCGGACAGGAAAACCTGACAATGGCGGAGATAGCAGAGGATATGCAACTGAAACGTGAAAGGGTGAGACAGATTCGCGACAGGGCTGTAAGAAGAATGCGACAGGCCTACAAACGAAGACTACAGGAGTTGAGATAGAACCCACACTTATACAATACAATAAAAGCCGCAAGGAACGTTCCCTGCGGCTTTCACTTTATAGTAGAATGAACTTACTTCTTGTTCAGAGCAAGGTCGATTTCCACAGCGATAGAAACGGTAGCACCTACCATTGGGTTGTTACCGATGCCGAGGAAGCCCATCATCTCAACGTGAGCAGGAACGGAAGAAGAACCTGCAAACTGAGCGTCAGAGTGCATACGACCCATAGTGTCGGTCATACCGTAAGAAGCGGGACCTGCAGCCATGTTATCGGGGTGCAGTGTACGACCGGTACCGCCACCACTTGCTACTGAGAAGTAAGGCTTGCCTGCCAGTACACGCTCCTTCTTATACGTTCCGGCTACGGGATGCTGGAAACGGGTGGGGTTGGTGGAGTTACCGGTGATAGAGACGTCAACGTTCTCCTTCCACAGAATGGCTACACCCTCACGAACATCGTCAGCACCATAGCACTTCACTTTAGCACGAGGACCGTCAGAGTAGGGCACTTCCTTCACTACCTTCACCTCACCAGTGTAGTAGTCGAACTGGGTTTGTACGTAGGTGAAACCGTTGATGCGGCTGATAATCATTGCGGCATCCTTACCCAGACCGTTGAGAATGACGCGAAGGGGCTTCTTGCGTACCTTGTTGGCCTTCTCAGCAATCTTGATAGCACCCTCGGCGGCTGCAAAACTCTCGTGACCGGCAAGGAAGGCAAAGCACTCGGTCTCCTCACGAAGCAAACGGGCGGCCAGGTTACCATGACCAAGACCTACCTTACGGTCGTCGGCAACACTGCCGGGAATGCAGAATGACTGCAAACCGATACCGATAGCTTCGGCTGCTTCGGCGGCACTCTTCACACCCTTCTTGATAGCGATAGCAGCACCGCAAACGTATGCCCACTTAGCGTTCTCGAAGCAGATACGCTGAGTGTCTTCACACATCTGATAGGGATCTACACCTGCCTTATCGCAAATCTCGTTAGCTTCTTCAATGCTATTGATTCCGTTCTCTTTCAAAGCGGCAAGCACCTGGTTGATGCGACGCTCGTAACTCTCGAATGAAACTTTTCTAATCATACTTCGGGTCCTCCTTTATTCTTTACGTGGATCAATAACCTTAACAATTCCCTGCTCGGCGGTGGTGCGACCATAAGAACCGGTGAACTTCTTCACTGCCTCATTAGCATCCATACCGTCCTTGATGGCTTCCATCATCTTGCCCAGGTGAACGTACTCGTAACCGCATACCTGATTGTCCTTGTCAAGGAACTGCTTGGTGATATAACCCTCGGTCAGCTCAAGGTAACGAGTGCCCTTGGCTACAGTGCCATAGAGCGTACCTGTCTGAGAACGAAGACCCTTACCAAGGTCTTCCAAACCAGCACCGATAACCAGACCTCCCTCAGAGAAAGCACTCTGTGTGCGGCCGTAGACAATCTGAAGGAACAATTCACGCATAGCAGTGTTGATGGCATCGCATACGAGGTCGGTGTTCAGAGCCTCAAGAATGGTCTTGCCTGGCAGAATCTCAGAGGCCATAGCTGCAGAATGGGTCATACCTGTGCAACCGATAGTCTCTACCAGAGCCTCCTGGATGACGCCTTCTTTCACGTTCAAGCTCAGCTTACAAGCACCCTGCTGGGGAGCACACCAACCAATACCGTGGGTATAGCCCGAAATGTCTTTGATCTCTTTGGCCTGAATCCACTTGCCCTCCTCGGGAATGGGTGCAGGACCGTGGTTGGGGCCTTTGGCCACAACACACATGTTTTCAACTTCCTTTGAATAAATCATGTTGTTCTAAAAATTAGATTATAATCTTTCTAAGTGGCTGCAAAGTTACTAATTTTTCTTGAAATACTACTTAAAAATGGGTATTTTTTTTCCAAAATAAAAATGAGCTCCCGATATCTCATCGGGGGCCCATCACAACACAAACACAAATTCAGTCAAATGAATGACTGTTTTTCTTCATATTTCGATGTTTCGAAGTTACAAATCACTGAATGCCGTCTTCACGCAGCTTCTCTTGCCAGCGCCAAGCACTCTTCAGCACTTCCTCGGTAGGGGTGTCGGCTTTCCAGCCAAGTACCTTGTTGGCTTTGTCAACATTTCCCCATACCTTTTCAATATCGCCCTCACGACGCGGGGCAAACTCCCAGTTGAGTTTCACACCTGTTGCCTTCTCGAAACCTTGAACAACCTCAAGCGTAGAGAGACCGCGACCGGTGCCGATGTTGAAAACTTCCACCTTGTCGGTGTCGGGCTTGTCGAGAACACGCTCCATAGCCTTCACGTGGGCTTTGGCCAGATCTACTACGTAGATATAGTCGCGGATGCATGTGCCGTCGGGGGTGTTGTAGTCGTTGCCGAAAATCTTCAGCTGCTTGCGGATGCCGATGGCGGTTTGAGTGACAAAGGGAATGAGGTTCATAGGTACACCATTGGGCAACTCACCGATGAGTGCAGAGGGATGAGCACCAATAGGATTGAAATAGCGAAGGATGATGCTCTTGATGGGAGCACCGCTATGGATATAGTCCTGGATAATCTCCTCGTTGATCTGCTTGGTGTTGCCATAGGGAGAGAGGGCTTTCTGAATAGGAGCCTTCTCAGTGACGGGAAGGTTCTCTTCAGTAGGCTGTCCGTAAACGGTGCAACTGGAGGAGAAGATAATGCCCTTGACATCGTACTTGGGCATCAGTTCCAGCAGATTAATCAGTGAGGTAAGGTTGTTACGATAGTAGAGAAGGGGCTTCTCAACACTTTCACCAACAGCTTTTGAGGCTGCAAAGTGAATGATACCCTCTATCTTGGGATATTTCTTGAACACTCCTTCTAATGCTTCAAAGTCGCAGCAGTCTACCTTCTCAAAGGCTGGACGTACACCGGTAATCTTCTCAATGCCGTCGACAACGTTGGCATTCGAGTTTGAAAGATTATCAATAATGACTACCTCGTAACCTGCTTCTTGCAGCTCTACGGTCGTGTGGCTACCAATAAAGCCGGTGCCACCTGTAACAAGAATTGTCTGTTTCATTCCTCAGATTTGTGGTTGTTTTAAGTTCTTTCGTGCTGCAAAGGTAAGGATTATTTTTGAATGGGACAAACATTTCTGCATAAAAATTAAGGCATTGAGGGGTTAGTGTGATTTTTTTTTAGTAACTTTGCAGCCGATTATGTGATAAACGTTCATTTGAGAAATGACAAAGAAACGTAGATGGCACTGCCTGCCAGGGCAAGAGCTGACTGATTTTGATAAGCAGATAATGTACTGGGAGAACAAGGGAAAACTTGTTCCAACAAGGGATTTAATCAAAACTCCTGAACAGATTGAGGGCATACGCAAGGCGGGTGTGGTCAACACTGGCGTGCTAGATGCAGTGGCTGATGCTATTCACGAGGGAATGAATACTCTCGAAATTGACCAGATATGTAGGAAATACTGTGAGGACCATCATGCCATTCCCGCTTGTTTGAACTACGGCGGCGACGATGAGACTCCTCCTTTCCCCATGAGCGTATGCACCAGTATCAATGAAGTGGTATGTCACGGTATCCCCAAAGAGGAGGATGTACTGAAAGAGGGCGATATCATCAACGTAGATTTCACCACGATTCTCGATGGCTATTATGCCGATGCTTCGCGTATGTTTATAATAGGTAAGACAACTCCCGAGAAAGAACAGCTGGTGCGAGTGGCAAAGGAATGTCTGGAAATAGGCATGGAAGCAGCCAAACCATGGGGATTCGTAGGGGACATAGGGCATGCTATCAAAAAACATTGCAAGAAATACGGATACGGCATCGTGAAGGATTTGGCAGGACACGGAGTGGGCTTGGCTTTCCATGAAGAACCAGAAGTGGATCACGACTCCTATCGGGGCACAGGAATGCTGCTCGTGCCTGGTATGGTCTTCACCATCGAGCCGATGATCAATATGGGCTCATGGCGTGTGTTTATCGATGCGGATGACCCCTACGGATGGGAAGTAATCACAGAAGACGAGAAACCAAGCGCACAGTGGGAACACACACTGCTAATGACAGAACATGGTGTCGAGGTCTTGACATACTAAATTGAAATTGACTATTGAACATTGGAAAACAAGGATATATATATATTAGGTATTGAGTCGAGCTGCGACGATACGTCGGCTGCCGTACTGAAAAACGGTGTGTTGCTCTCAAACGTGACGGCATCACAAGCAGTACATGAGGCATATGGCGGCGTGGTGCCAGAATTGGCATCAAGGGCACATCAGCAAAATGTGGTACCTGTAGTCGACCAGGCTATTAAGCGAGCAGGCATCACAAAGGAACTGCTGTCAGCTGTCGCTTTTACACGTGGACCAGGCTTGATGGGGTCACTGCTCGTCGGAGTCAACTTTGCCAAGGGCTTCGCACGTGCATTGGGAATCCCACTTATTGATGTTAACCATTTGCAGGGTCATGTGATGGCTCACTTTATTGATGGAGGAGAGGGTGACTTTACACCTCCACCATTCCCGTTCCTCTGTCTACTGGTGTCAGGAGGTAACTCACAGATAGTCAAGGTAAAAGCATATAACGACATGGAGGTGCTTGGACAGACTATCGATGACGCCGCAGGTGAAGCTATCGACAAATGCTCGAAGGTGATGGGGCTAGGCTATCCAGGCGGACCTATTATCGACCGACTAGCCCGACAGGGCAACCCGAAAGCTTACCAGTTTGCAGAACCACAAATCCCTGGCTACGACTATAGCTTCTCAGGGCTGAAGACTTCATTCCTATATAGTATGCGAAAGTGGGTCGAAGAGGAACCTGATTTCATTGAGCATCACAAAGAGGATATCGCTGCTTCATTGGAATGGACTATCGTGGATATCTTGATGAAGAAACTGAGGAAGGCGGTCAAGGATACTGGCATCAAACATGTGGCAGTGGCTGGTGGCGTGAGCGCCAATAACGGACTGCGCAACGCTTTCCACGATCACGCTCGACGATATGGGTGGACGGTATATATTCCCAAGTTCAGCTATACAACTGATAATGCTGCCATGATCGGTATCGTGGGCTATTATAAATTCAAGGATAAGGAGTTCTGCTCCATCGATGCACCCGCTTTTTCGAAAGTGACGTTTTCATAACCCCCACAGGAAGGGGGCAGGGGGCTGAACAAGCGCAGATCCCTCTGTCAAATAATAATATAATGGTCTGGTAAACGCTTGTTCAGACACCAACCCTCTAACTGAAGGGTAAAGAAGATGGATTTTGAAGGAAAGATTATTAGCAGGGAGATAAGTCAACTGCTATGGGAAAAAGAAAAAACTGTATCTACGGCAGAAAGTTGTACCGGTGGACGTATCGCTGAGGCTATCATTGCCGTTCCCGGCGCTTCTAAATATTTCAAAGGCGGCATTATCTGCTACGTTAACGAAGTTAAGGAGAATCTGCTGGGAGTCAGTCATGAACTGCTGGAAGAGAAAACGGCCGTCTGTGAAGAAGTGGCTATAGAAATGGTAAAGGGCGCTTGCAAAGCTCTGAATACTGACTATGCTATCGCAGCAACAGGTATTGCTGGACCCTCAGGTGGCACCAAAGATATTCCAGTAGGTACTATTTGGCTGGCATGCGGAACGGTCGACCACATCGTCACCTGTAAGGTGGAGGAAGACCACGGACGTGACATCAATTTGGCAATTGCCACCAATAAGGCTACTCAGATGTTTTTCGACTTCTTGAAGGCGGAAGATGCTGAAGAAATAGAGGTAGAGAGTTAAAAAATATTAAGACATAAAGAAATATTAAAACTTAATTCTTAATTCTTAATTAAAATTACTACCTTTGCACCCTGTTTGGAGTAAGTATCAAAAAGTACACAATTAAGAAAGTAGATAGCAATGTCGAAAGTTTGTCAAATCACAGGAAAGAAGGCACAGATTGGTAATAATGTGTCTCACTCAAAGCACCGCACAAAGAGAAGCTTTGATGTAAACCTGTTCAGCAAGAAATTCTACTATGTAGAAGAGAGCTGCTGGATTCAGTTGAAGATCAGCGCTGCTGGACTTCGTTTGATTAATAAAGTAGGTCTTGACGCCGCTCTGAAGCAGGCTGTTGCCAATGGCTTCGTCGATTGGAAAGACATTAAAGTAATAGGAGACTAAACCATGGCAAGCAAGAAAGCAAAGGGTAACCGCGTCCAGGTTGTTCTGGAGTGCACCGAGATGAAGAATAGCGGTCTTCCTGGCACCAGCCGTTATATTACGACCAAGAATCGTAAGAATACGCCTGAGCGCATGGAGCTGATGAAGTATAACCCTATCTTGAAGAAGATGACTCTTCACAAGGAAATCAAATAAGGGTTAAGGTTAAAGGTTAAAACGTTAAAGATTAACTATGGCAAAGAAAACCGTCGCTACCCTCCACGAAGGCTCAAAGGATGGTCGCGCATACTCAAAGGTTATTAAGATGGTACGCAGCCCGAAGACGGGTGCTTACATCTTCGATGAGCAGATGGTTCCCAATGAGGCCGTTAAGGACTTCTTCAAATAAGGGAAAGATTTTTCAACTATATGGAATGACGCAATCGCAAACAGCGGTTGCGCCATTTCTTTTATGGTAATTTATAGTTGTTGATAAAAGTCTTGGTATTGACGAGCTACCTTGATGTAGTCATGATGGCGATGAATATATTCGATGCTTTGACGTTTCAGGTCAGGAATACGCTCGGGATGAAGGGTCAGTTGCTCCAGTTCTTGAATAACACTCTCATACGTCGGTTTAACATTGATGATGGGGCGAAGTTCGTCTTCTCCTAAAATGGCATAGTTCTCAGGTTCACCTCCTCCAATGACGACGATACCTTTTGACATTGCCATGAGTGCATTCATAGCCGGCGTATAACTGTAAAGCTGATCAAGGATGACATCGCTTGTATCCATCAACTGTTGGTATTCATGGAAAGGAATACCTTCGGCTTTCTTGATCCTTAACCTGTCGGGATATTTCTTTTGGAGATCTTCGGCTGCCCGAAGCATGATATCGGTGCCTTTGTAGACGTTGCGTCCCTTACTGATACCGATGAAAATAGTAATGGTGGTGGTGGGAGTGATTGAAACAATGGGAGTTTCGGGAACAATAGGAAAGGGGATGAAACGTGTTTTTTGGGGAAATAGTGGAGCATAACATGCCTGGTACTCATAGAGTCCGGTGACGATGCCGTCACAATCATTTGCTATCCATTTATTCAGTTCACCTTTTGGCGTTCCAATCCAGTCATTAATCTCCTTTGTGGCTTCTTGGTCAGTGCGCAGTTGGTCACCGAAATTGAAATCACTGTATCTCAAAGGTTTAGTGGTTATACACTGGTTAACCCAATAATAGTCCATACCGTAGGCACAAAGTACCATCTTACGGTTATGTCTTCTCAGAAAATGATAGATGGGACGTATGCGCTCTGCTTTAAGTTCGAGGAACATAGGGTTGATGAGTTGCACTACATCGTATCCCGTCCATCGTGGCAGTTGGGCATACACCTTCGATAGCAGGCGTAGTCCTCCCAGTTTGCCCGGTTTGCGTGCCAGGTCGATGTCGCGTGGATAGTTTTTCCAGAAATCACCGTTTGAGGCCAGAGTCACCTGGTGGCCTAATTCACGCAACCCCTGTGCCAGCGTATTGTGCACGTTGCTGTATTCTCCGAGTAGTAGGATTTTCATCGTTCTTTATCAAGCATGGGCAGAGTACGCATCAGAATGGTAAGTCCGAATCCTGAATTGGTCATCCGGCGAAACCACTTGTATTTGGCGGTGTAGTTTTTGTCTGGCAGTGGAAAGAGTCCTTTCTGACTCAGTTCGTTTAGTTGCCTGTCAAGATACTTGCGGTCTTGAGTTTGTGTGATGATGTTGTAGATATAGTCCATTGTCAGTTGGGCGACGCGCCGTTTCATAGCTTTTCGCTCAATGAGAGGCATAGTGTCAGTTTTCTCATAGAGGTTGTAAATGACGGCTTTCGCATCGTCGAGTCGGCTTAATCGGCTACGCATGTCTTTAGCATTCACTGCTGAGGTAGGACGTATGCGATAATAGTATGCTTTTGCTGATGTGCGACAGACGCGTTCAGCCCTGAGAACCAGTTGGGCTGTAAACTCCTCGTCTTCGCCATATCGTATGCCAGGTGTAAACCTCAGGCTTCCGGCCATATCTCGACGGAAGATGAGACCACAAACCGATCCGTGAATATTTGATTCTTGCATCAGCTTTGCGCCGGTCACTATAGGCTGGTCTTCGTAACTTATAGTATTATCTGGCTTGTTGGTGAAGTCGAACATCACGATGTCTGCCTTCTCATATCTGATAATATCGAGTGCATGCTCGTAGGCAGCGTGTTGAAGCATGTCATCTCCATCGATAAACTGGATATATTCTCCGTGTGCCAGTTCCATACCGATATTACGGGCTGAGGAGACACCGCTGTTCTTCTGACGTATGTAAATCAGTTGGTCTCCCAGTTCACCGAGAGTCTGTAATGGTGAAACGTCGGATCCGTCATCCACCAAAATGATTTCCCTCTCGCTCTTGCGTAATGACAGTCTTAGAATGCTTTTAATACATTCCTTTACCATGTCGTCAGGCACGTTGTAAACTGGTATTATGAAGCTTACGAACGGTAGATTCCTGCTTTGTGTATGAGTCGATTTAGCTTGCATATTCCTTTGATTCCGAAGATATTGAGTAGTAATGCTTTCAATCGCAGAGAAAAAGACAGCCCATGTGAGAAGAAATTCACTTTGCGATGAGGTAGCACAGGCATTTTGCCTGTTAGCTCGAAGATATCCATCTGTATGTTAAGCAGATGCATGTAGTAGCGGGTATCGCACCATCTGTTAATGACTGGCAGGTGGTTTAGTAAAAGCATTTCCAGTTCACGACCGCCGGCCGTCTGTGTGATGCCTTCTTCATTTAGGCAATAGTAGTAGCGACCAAGTGCGGTCGTTCTGAGTCGTGATGTCTTTCTGAGCAGTTGGGGCATGACAGCTACATCTTCAAAGACGATGCCTTTGGGGAAGCGAATGTCGTCAAATAATCGGCTTCTAAAAATTTTATTGCACATATAGGTATGCTCATAAGCATAGGCCTTTAGCCAATACTGCTTCATATCTGTATAGAGATTATCACTGAGTGACAGTAGTGTCTCGCGTGGAGATCCGAAGTGGCAGTATGCCTGATACTCTACTATATCGCAATCGTCGGTGAGTGGCATAACCTGTTCGTAGGTGTTGCGTTCTAGGAAGTCATCGCTGTCAACAAAAGTGATAAAATCCCCTTGAGCTCTGCTGATACCATTATTGCGGGCATCGCTCAGTCCACCGTTAGGCTGATGTATCACAGTAAACCGACTGTCACGTAGAGCCCATTGGTCACAGATCTGAGGACAGCGGTCGGTCGATCCGTCATCGACCAATATGACTTCGAAATCCGTAAAGGTCTGACCAGCGATACTCCTGATACAACGTTCGAGAGTGGCCTCTGTACGATATACTGGAACGATGATTGATAATTTCATTGGTACAAAAGTATAAAAAAATAACGTAACAACAAAATAATTGTTGTTATTTCACGTTTAATTTGTATAAAAAGATGAAAGAAAAGCACAATGACAGTTACGACCACGTGTTGAAGTACACTGGGCTATTTGGTGGCGTTCAGGGTCTCAGTATTGTTATAGGCCTTGTACGTAATAAGATTGTAGCCCAACTGCTAGGACCTGCAGGTATGGGCTTGACTTCGCTTTTCAATTCTTCTGTCACTTTTATATCCAATGCCACTTCGTTTGGTATCTCTTTCAGTGCTATTCGTCATGTGTCTGAACTGTTTGAGGAAGGCAACCAAACAAAAATTACCCATTTCATAAAGGTTGTAAGAGGATGGAGCCTGATTACTGCGTTATTAGGCATGCTTGTGTGTGTGTTGTTGGGACCTTTGCTTAGTCAATGGACCTTTGGATGGGGTGACCATACGCTTCACTTCGTTCTTCTTGCACCGGCTGTAGGTATGCTTGCCATTACTGGTGGAGAGACTGCTATCCTAAAGGGAGCCAGAAGTTTGAAGTCCTTGGCTGTCATTCAACTGCTTAACGTACTGCTGGCTCTTGTTGTTTCAGTACCTGTCTATTATTTCTATGGTCAGACAGGTATTGTTCCGGTCATTGTAGTATCTGCCTTTATTATGATGGCGCTTACCATCCGTCAGTCCTATCGTCTCTATCCGTTAAGGATGCGTGGAATGAATGGCGTTCTTGGAGAGGGTATGGAGATGATTCGTTTTGGCATTGCATTTGTATTGGCTTCTGCCTTTGGTAGTTTTGCCGAAATGTTTGTCAGATCATTTCTGAACGTGTCGGGTGCGTTAGATGCTGTCGGTCTGTATAATGCTGGTTTTATGTTGACGATGACCTATGGTGGCATGGTGTTCTCTGCAATGGAGACCGATTACTTCCCTCGTTTGTCTGCGGTCAATAATGACCGTTCTCAATTTGTACTTATGGTTAATCGTCAGATTGAGGTGGCTTTGCTTATCGTTGCACCGTTACTCGTAGCCCTTATCTTTGGTGTCCACATTATCATTCCTGTTCTTTTTACTAATGAGTTTCTACCCATTGTTCCAATGATTCGTTTTTCGGCTTTGGCACTTTATCTTCGTGCTATTAAATTGCCTATTTGCTATATGTGTCTGGCTAAAGGCGAAGCCAAATGGTTCTTATTCCAAGAGAGTTCGTATTATGTGATAATGGTCATTGCCATCATTTTTGGCTATAAGTGGTGGGGACTTGATGGTACTGGAATAGCGCTTCTCGTAGCAGCGTTTTTTGAGTTTGTATTGGTGACCATCCTTACGCATATCCGCTACGGCTATTGGTTCTCATCGGCTGTCATCAAGAATTCTGTCCCTCAGATTCTATTTGGCGTGATAGCTTTCTTTTTGTCAATCCGTACTTCAGGTGTTGTTTACTGGTTAGTAGGCTTCGTCTTGTTTATGATGAGTCTGTCATTCTCCATCTACGTGCTTCATCGTAAAACATCCCTTTGGAAGAAGCTAACCGCTCGTTTCCGCAAATAAAATGAGACTTCCATTGGAAGTCTCTTTAGGCTATTTGAGTATTTTTAGGAGAAAAGCCTTCGCATCGTCGCTGACTCGATACATGTTCTGTGAGAAACCATGGTCGAAACCGTCGAGCAACAGCCATTCACTTTCTGGCCATATCTCATGGAAACGCTCTCCATAGGTGAATGGTACTACGCGGTCTCCTGTGCCGTGAATGATGAATGCAGGCCCGTTATAGTGGCTGGCTGTCTTGTAGATTTTCAGTCGCTGAGCAGTCTTGATGTAGTCGAGTCCTAACTTTAGTCCACGTCCGAATTCTACGTATTGAGGTGGGTCCAATGGATTCATGTCCCACATCATCCTCCCGTCTGGAGAGAGCCCTCGGATGGCATCGTCAGGTATGACACCAGCAGGAGCGAGAAGCACAATTGCTTGCAGGTCGCCATTGTTGAGTTCGCCTGCCAGTAGAGATGCTACCACGCCACCCTGAGAGTGGCCAGCTACAGCGATCGATGAGACATAATTCAGGTCGCGTATGTATTCAAATACCAGTTTAGCATCCTCCACCTCGTTGGGTACAGTCATCTCTTCAAAAGGTCCTTCGCTCTCACCATGACCGTTGAAGTCAAAGCGTATAGACGCAATGCCGTTTTGTTGCAGAGAGTCTGCCAAGAGGGTTAGTAGTTTGGCATCTTTATTGCCTGTAAAACCATGGAATAGCATTACCATTGGACACTTTTCTCCTTGTTTAAGTATTGGCTTCTGTATGATGGCAGAGAGTTTTCCTTTTGCACCATCAATAGAGAGTCGTTCAATGGTGGGTTGATATTTTGGGTCGGTCAGTTCATAGAGCTTTCGTTCTAGTTTGTCGGAAAGCACCGTACCCATGACCACTTTTCCTTCAGGATCGATGATATACATTGATGGAATCCAGTGCACACCGTAGCTCTGGGCGATGGATGATTCTTTCATGCGCTTTAGTTCACTGACTTGTCGATAGGGAAGGGCGTATTTCTCTACTGCCTTTCTCCATGCCTCTGCATCGGTATCAAATGAGATGCCGATGAACTCAATACCCTTCTTGTGGAAAATGTTGTAGATACGAAGCAGATTTGGGATGTCCTTCCGACAGTCTGGACACCATGATGCCCAGAAGTCGAGAACCACATAGTGACCTCGCAGTTTACTTAATTGGAACTTCTTTCCGTTGATGTCCTTCAGCTTAATGTCGGGCACATCGGTGCCAGGTTTTAATAGTTCTGTGGCATACTTAGTGTCTTCGTCTTTTGGCTGTGCGCTCATTGAGAAGAACGCAGAAAGCAGAATAACAAGCGATAGGATTTTTTTCATTGTTATTGTTGTTAAATATGTGACTATCCGAAGAGAGCGCGGAGTGCTTCTTCTACTTTTCGTACAGGGTGTAACTCGATGTTGAATTTCTTGCGGTTGAAACCTTGTAGGTTGTGTTGCGGAATGATGATATGGTTGAAACCTAATTTCTCTGCCTCTGCTATACGTTGTTCAATACGATTGACGGGTCTTACTTCACCACTCAAACCGACCTCTCCAGCCATACACCATCCGCTTTCTATCGGTGTATCGACATTGCTCGACAATACAGCTGCAATGACTGAGAGGTCCATTGCGAGATCGGTCACACGTAGTCCTCCTGCAATGTTGATGAATACATCCTTCTGCATTAGTTTGAAACCAACCCTTTTTTCGAGAACTGCCAACAGCATGTTCAAACGCCGTTGGTCGAAACCTGTGGCTGAACGTTGTGGCGTACCATAAGCAGCACTACTGACCAATGCCTGTGTCTCAACAAGGAAGGGACGTACCCCTTCAATGGCACTCGATATTGCTATGCCAGATAGTCCGTCGTGATCTTGTGTCAATAGTAGTTCTGAGGGATTAGATACCTGCCGCAGTCCAGTTTGCTGCATTTCATAAATGCCTAATTCCGACGTGCTTCCGAATCGATTTTTTATACTTCGTAAGATGCGATACATGTAGTGCTGATCGCCCTCAAACTGTATGACTGTATCGACGATATGCTCCAGTATCTTTGGTCCAGCAAGGGTGCCTTCTTTCGTAATGTGTCCAATGAGTATGACTGGCACTCCACTCGATTTTGCAAAGCGGAGTAGGGCTGATGCGCATTCACGAACTTGTGCTATCGATCCTGCACTCGACTCTACATCCTCCGTTGCAATGGTCTGAATAGAGTCGATAATGATTAGTTCGGGTTTCTCCTCTTTTATATGTTCGAAGATAGCCTCCAGAGAATTCTCGCATAGGATGAGAAAGTTATCGTTCTCTTCGTGTGGTATTCGTTCAGACCTCATCTTGAGTTGATGTGCACTTTCTTCACCACTTATATATAATATATGCTTCTCAGGTAGTCGCAGCATGGTCTGTAACGAGAGAGTCGACTTGCCGATACCAGGCTCACCTCCTAAGAGTACGATACTACCAGGTACTAATCCTCCACCTAGCACACGATTTAGTTCGGTATCGTGCATGTCGATGCGTGGGTCATCGTGGCTGCTAATCTCATGGAGTCGCATTGGATGGTTCTTCATTAGTACTCTACCTGCAGCTGCCGCTGCTGTGGTAGCTGTCTGGCGTGAAGTGTCAGCAGCAATCTTTATCTCCTTGAAAGTGTTCCATTGTCCACATGCCGGACACTTGCCAATCCATTTCGATGATTCTTGTCCGCAATTGGAACAGACGTATGCTATTTTATCCTTTGCCATAGTTTTTTCTTGAAAGATGCTACAAAAATACAAATATTTTTCGTCGTTCCAAAACTTTTTCGTATTTTTGCACCGTAATTATGGCTAATATCGCACATTAATTTAATTGCTGAGGGCGACCAGCGGCTGAAAAGCCTCGGGCTGCCCTTTCTTCTAAGACCTTACAGAATGAGAAATATTATAATTTGGCTGATAGGAGCCTACTCTCTGATGACAGCATGTGGTGGTACAATCTCTCAGAATGGTATGTTTCAGAACAATCGTCAAGAAGACCTTTCAGTACTACGCGTTGCAGTGATGCCAACGCTTGACTGTCTGCCCCTTTTTGTTGCTTCTGAGCGTGGATTCTTTTCCAACAAGGGTGTAGAAGTACTCTTAGTGCCTTATCGGGCTCAGATGGATCAGGACACCGCCATCCTTCGTGGATGGGTCGAGGGTATTGTTACCGATCTCGTAAGAACAGAGCGTTTACAACGTCATGATAGTCTGTCACTCCATTATCTTACGGCAACATCTGCTTCTTGGCAGTTGGTCAGCAATAAGATGGCGCGTATTAAGACTCCCTCTCAGATGAAAGACAAGATGATGGCAATGGCTCGTTTCTCTGCTACAGACTTCTTTGCTGATATGTTGATGGACGAAGCCGCCCTAGACTCCGATGAGGTTTTTAAGATTCAAGTCAATGATTTGAAGATACGTTTAGGTATGCTTAAGACTGGTATTATGGATGCTATGTTTCTACCTGAGCCACAAGCCACTGAAGCCCGATTGTTGGGTAGTCCGATAGTGATGGACACCCACGATGGAGATCTGCATTTTGGTGTTCTTGCCTTCAAGGAGGTACTCTATAGCCTTGACTTTCGTAAAGACCAGATTGAAGCCTTCACCGAAGCCTATAATGATGCATGTGACTCAATCAACCGCTATGGTTTGAAGTCCTATGGTGAGATTATTAAACGCTATTGCGAAACTACTGACGATGTATTGAAAGCATTGCCCAAAAACATACACTACAATCATGCTGAGTCACCTCGAGACATAGATGTTCAGCGGGCAAGAAACTGGCTTGACAAACAAAGATGATAAATAAGACGATGAAAGAAAAGGTACTGCAAGAAATACTGTTGTTACTGAGGCACCAGCGTCTAGGTGAGGCATTTGTGCTGACCGAAAACTACATGCTGATGCATCAGCAGGGACAGATGGAGAAATTTAATGCCCTCAAGAATGATTTTCAGTTAATGACCGACTACTGGCTACGTGGTTACAATGACCCGATGCGTCAGAAGATTTACCATCGTCTGCTTCATAGCCTTTACCTCTTGATAGCTGAAATTGATATCAATAGTTGGATAAAGGACAATCCATATCTGAAGAGCATCAGTCAGACTTCGCGACAGTCTCGTTCTGAGTGGTCGGTAACTTCTATTCGTCATGAGTTGGAAGAATTTGTCTCTGAGTCAGCTTTGCTACAGTTGGAACCAGATCACGTGAGAACAGCACGTGCTGAAAAGCTCTACTCTGGCCATCAGCAATATCTGAGCCATTTGTTTAACTATATCATTACCTCGCGTCAGTGGAAAGAGAGCGTCGCAAGTGCCTTCATTGATATGCTACTCTCGCCCACGATTGATGCCATCGACCAACAGCTCATCGTTAGTGCAGTAACGCTGTCTGCTATGCAGACTTTTGACTTCCAGAAAGTTCGTATGTTGATGGAGGTCTACCGACGCACTGCCGACGAGCAGATACGACAGCGTTCCCTTGTGGGATGGGTTCTGAGTATTGATGATACAATGTTCCTTCTTTATGAAGCATTGCCAACTATGGTGAAAGAACTATGTGAAGACGAGCGTTGCCGCGAAGAGTTGACAGAGATTCAGATGCAGTTCTTCTATTGTCTAGACGCTGAAAAAGATACCCGCAAGATTAAAGATGAGATTATGCCCGATTTGATGAACGGCAATAATCTGAAGATAACGCCACATGGCTTGGCCGAGATTGATGAAGATTCACTTGAAGCGATTCTTTATCCAGATAAAGCTGAACAAAATATGGAGCGTATGGAACAGAGTATGCATCGTATGGTTGATATGCAGAAACAGGGTGCTGATATTTATTTCGGAGGTTTTTCACAGATGAAACGTTTCCCTTTTTTTAGTGAGATATCAAATTGGTTCGTGCCATATTATCCTCAGCATCCAGCTGTGAGTAGTATTCTAGGAAAGGCTCGAGGCAAAAATTTCTTGGAGATTATCACGCGTGTGGGCGCTTTCTGTGATAGTGACAAATACTCTTTTGTATTGGCCTACGAACAAGTGTTGGAACGTATTCCCGAGTCGATGATGAAATTAATTGATGAGGGCGAGGCTACTCCTATCCCTGTTGGTGGGGAGATATCAAAGGCTGAACAGTCGGAGCCCGCCTTCATACGTCGCATGTATCTGCAGAATCTCTATCGATTCTATAGGCTTTTCCCCATGCGTGAGGTATTTCGGAATCCATTCCGTAAGAAGGTAAAACCCGATTATCTCATCTTTGCTAATAATCTGTTTAATCATACTGATTTACAGAAGAACTACATGCAAGTGGTGAACTTCCTGATGAAGCGCAAACTATATGATGAGACCCTTCTGGTCATGTCCAATGCTGATGAGATGGATCATGATTTTTCTTACTACGTGACAATAGGCACACTTTCTCAGCATGGGCTGTTGGGTAATCTTGCTGAAGCCGAACGTTGTTTTGTCGAGGCTTATAACATTAAACCCGAGAATGATCGCGTTGTATATAATTTAGGCCGAGTCTATTTTGCGGAGGGTAAATACGATAAGGCACATATGGCATTCGATATGCTGATGAAATGGTATCCCGACCATAAGGGGTATCAATTGAACGCAGCTGTCTGTCTGTCGCGCCTATCAAAATATGAGGATGCCCTTAAACTTTTATATAAGTTGAATTACGAGAATTCTGACGACATAAATGTGAACCGTGTGTTGGCATGGACGCTGACGCTTGCAGGGAAGTATGATCAAGCCAAGAAACTCTATGGTGATATGCTGAATAGTCATGCGGAGCCCACGGCCGAAGATATTTTGAACTACGGTCAGTGCATGTGGTTCTCTGGTCAACTAGATGGAGCCAAAGCGTTGTTCGTCCGTTTTGTCAATATGAAAGACGATGGTATGAAAGCCTTGCGCGATGAGTTTCAGAGTGAGAGTTATAAAATACTCCTTTCTCATGGCATCAGTGATTTTGATATTCAACTGATGCTTGATGCCATTTCCTTATAGAAAGGGACGTAGAAGGTGAGCGAACCATCCGCGAAATTTCTGCCATCCGTTACGAAAACGATCCCATTTTTCTTCTGTCAGATAGATACTCTGCTGTTTATCGCGATCAAACATCTCGTCGAGTTGTCTAGTTGTTGGTTTGTCTATGATGACAGCATTTTCTTCGTAGTCGAAACGCATGCTACGAGCATCGAGGTTAGTGCTACCTACAGTGCAGAAACGTCCGTCAACCATCATTATCTTTGAATGATGAAATCCCCCTTGATAGAGCCATACGTGAGCTCCCCGCTTCATCATCTTGTGCATGTTGTAGAAAGCGCAGTCTGGCGTGAGTGGTATATCACTCTTTGAAGAAATCATCAACTCCACCTTAACGCCTCGTTTGATAGCCCGCTTTAATGCCTTGTTGATACTGGGTATGAGTGTGAAATAGGGGTTGATGATGCGTATGCTGTCTCGTGCATCGTCGATGGCATGCACATAGAAATAGCGCATGACATCGTTGGTGGTACGAGGCTCTCGGTTGACGATAGCTACAAGCTTTTTCCCTGCAGTTGTTGTGGTGTCGGGTTTCAGTCCGGTAATATCAACGGTTGTTCCCCCTTGGAAATACTTTGCATCATGCAAATATTCACCTGTAGTCTTCAGCCAGATTCGCGCGAAGATTTCCTGCAGTTCATTTACCGCCGTACCCTCAATGCGGCAATGCATATCGCGCCAGGCACCCACCTGTTCTGTACCTTTTATATAATAGTCGGCCACATTCATCCCTCCTGTATAGGCTATCCGGCCATCGATAATGACAATTTTACGGTGGTCTCGAGGCCAAATGTGGTTAACCCACGGGAAACGAATGGGGTCAAATTCATGGATGTCGATGCTGTCGGCTTGCAGTGCTTTGACATGATGCTCCTTGAGTGGTTGATTGTTGGAGTCATTGCCGAAACCATCAAAGAGTGCCCTTACTTCTATACCTTCTTTGCGTTTCTCGCGTAGAATATCGAAGAGCAAGAAGGCGATGCTATCGTTGCGGAAATTGAAATACTCTAGATGCACACTCTCCTTAGCATGTCGGATGGCAGTAAACATATCGTCAAACTTCTCCTGCCCAGACATTAAAAGCACTACTTTGTTGTCGTTGGTAAACGTTATACCATAGTCTTGAAGATGCATGCGTATTAGTGAGTCAGATGAGAGATTTTGAGCCCCAGCAGTGCTAAATGACAAATGATAAATGATAAATGACAATACAATCATCATTATACATTTCTTACTCTTCATATCCTTACAATCTTTTTTATTACTCATTATTCTTTTAAATTACTCTCTTCTCATATATCATTAAATGTGAATCTACACTATATCATGCACGAGTAGCTGTCTACTATGCCGAGTAAGTGTCTCTCCTTGTCGACTACGAGAACGGAGTGAATCTTATATTGATGCATGATTTGCTGTATCTCTGTGATTTTTGTCTCTGGTCCCACGGTCTTTGGTTCTCGAGTCATGATGTCGCTGACGGTGCGGTCGAAAAACTGTGCCTGCCAGCGTTCCATAGCCCTACGTATGTCCCCATCGGTTATGATGCCATCGATGTGTTCGCCTGTCTTTGCTACGCCAAGTCCCAGTTTGCCCTTGCTCACCAGGATGATAGCCTCGCCCAAATGCATGTCTGTTGGCAGTATTGGCAGGTCGTCGCGGCGCATTACGTCTTTCGCGGTGGTGAGCAGTCGTTTGCCTAGTTCGCCTCCAGGATGGAAGTGTGCGAAGTCTTGCGGTTGGAAGTGTCGTTTCTCTATGAGTGCTACTGCCAGAGCATCCCCCATAGCAAGTTGAGCCATTGTCGAACTTGTAGGAGCCAAATTGAGAGGGCATGCCTCCTTCTTCACACTTACGTTGAGGAAGCATGTTGAGTATTTTGCAAGAAGCGATTCGGGGTTACCCGTCATGCCAATGATTGGCAATCCCATGTGTAGTACCATCGGTATGAAGCGCAGTAACTCGTCCGTTTGTCCTGAGTTTGAGATGGCGAGCACCACATCTTCTGGTGTCATCACACCTAGATCTCCATGGAAAACGTCAAGTGGGTTGACGAAGAACGATGGCGTTCCTGTTGATGATAGTGTGGCTGCAATCTTTGCTCCGATGTGTCCGCTCTTACCAACACCTGTGACAATTACCTTTCCTTTGCAGTTAAACATCAGATTGATGGCTTTATCGAATTGGTCGTCTATCATATCGGCCAATTCTCTTACAGCTTGTGCTTCATCTTTGATGGCTTGTATGCCGTATTCTTTTATAGTCATTTTGGTGTATTTACGAGTTGAGTTGGTTAATCAGTTGTTCCAGTTTGTCAAGTTCGAGCATATTGGCTGCATCGCTGAGTCCTAGCTCAGGGGTGGGGTGTACCTCAAAGAAGTAACCGGTAGCTCCGAAGGCCTTAGCCGCTAATGCCATAAGTGGTACGAATCGGCGGTCTCCACCCGTCTTTCCCCCCTGTGCATCGGGCCTCTGCACACTGTGAGTACAGTCCATAATAACTGTCGGTACAATCTCAAGCATGTCAGGTATGTTGCGGAAGTCTACTACTAGGTTGCCATACCCCATCATGTTGCCACGTTCAGTGAGCCATATGTTATTGGCTCCAGCCTCTCTCGCTTTCTCTACAGGGTATCGCATGTCGCGTCCTGCAAGAAATTGTGCTTTCTTGATATTCACTGTTCGTCCTGTCTTAGCCGCAGCCACAAGTAAGTCGGTCTGTCGGCAGAGAAATGCCGGTATCTGTAGTACGTCCGCCACTTGACCTGCAGGTTCTGCTTGCCATGCTTCGTGTATGTCGGTGAGAATCTGCAGTCCGTATCTCGACTTGATGTCGGCAAGCATTTGAAGTCCTTTGTCGATGCCGGGTCCGCGAAAAGAACTTATTGATGTGCGATTAGCTTTATCGAACGAAGCCTTGAATATGATGTTGGTATTCAGACGGTTGTTGATATCGACCAGTTTCCTGGCTACGGTGTCGAGTAGTTCTGCCGACTCTATGACACATGGTCCTGCAATAAATAATGTTTTCTGCATGCTTACCTTATTTATAATAATAGAATGCAAAGGTAATCATTTCTTGTGAAATATGAGATGGAAAATTCATTTTTTAATCCTTTTGAATGAAAATAGAATATTCATTTATTGATATGGGTCAAGGAAAAAGGGTGTTTTCGCACACAATTAAGAAAAAATGATTCATCGTGTTTGAAAGATTCATACCTTTGCACCGCAAAACGAAAATAACGCTTTTCAGTTTTCAAACTGATAGCAATGTCTAACAAATAAAAAAGAAAGGAAAAGAAAATGAAAAAGATTATGATGACTTTGGCTGCTGCTTTCGTTGCAGTAAGCATGAGTGCTCAGGTTTACGTTGGTGGTGAGGTAGGAGTTGCCAGCCAGAAGAATGGTGGTGATGCTGAGACTACTTACAAGTTCATTCCTGAGGTGGGTTACAACATTAACGACGAGTGGGCTGTTGGTGTAAAGGTTGGCTACCAGAAGGGTGCTGCTAACCTGATGAGTGACAATTTTGCTTACGACCTTGCTGAGAAGTTCACTGTGAGCCCTTATGCTCGTTACACTTTCCTGAGCAGTGATTTGCTTAACGTCTTCGTTGACGGTGGTGTTGATTTCGCTAGCGTGAAGGATGACGATGACAAGTATTTCAACGTAGGTCTGCGTCCTGGTGTTGCTCTGAAGTTGAACGACAACCTGAGCTTCGTTTCTCACTTCGGTTTCATCGGTTACAAGAGCCACGGTAGCGACATCAATAAGGTAGGTGTAGACCTGAACGGCAACGAGCTGACCTTCGGTCTCTATTTCAACTTCTAATCTCTGGTTAGAGTTAAATAGATAATTTAATGGCGCTCATCGGAATTCCGGTGGGCGCCTATTATTTTTGTTCTAGGTCATGTGACTGTTTACTGTTGCTTAATAGCCTCAGACACATTTTCGAATGCCTTAATCCAGTCGGTGTCGAGCGAGAAGCGTGTAATGCTCTCTTTGTTGTTGACGTAGAAGAGCGTAGTTTCTTTGTCGGTATCGTTGAATAGGGGCGTGCTGACTGATGCATCCACAAAGAGTTGCATCACCTTGTTTTGGAACGTCTTGGGCTGATCCTTTACCGCTACGATAGCTTGGATATATGAGCTGATGAAGTTGTGGAGGGCATACGCCTGATTATCGAGAACGCTGACAGGTGCATCGGGCATTACCTCACGCATCTTGATGCCGAGATAGTTTAGCGCGTTGACCTTGAACTGGTTGATGTCTTTGATAATCTGTGGTGCCGATGTCGACTGAGCTTTCTCCTTAGACATTTGTAACACCTCCGTATAGACCTCCTGCGCCTGCATGCTGTCAATGCCAGTCAGTGCGAGGAGTGCAACGATGAATAGTTTTTTCATTTCTTATTAGTTTTGATAATTGATACTTTTTCCTGATTTTTGCTGACAAAGTCCTTCCATCCACGATAGTGAGGTGCATCACTATCAGGACGTCCCATCTGGAGAAAATGGCAGTAGGCAGCTGCTAGTGCGTCAGTGGCATCCATAAACTTGCTCATCTCGCTTTGATCTATTTTCAAGAGGCGTTGTAACATGCCAGCCACTTGTTCCTTCGATGCTGAACCATTGCCAGTGAGTGCCATTTTTATCTTCATGGGTGCATACTCGTGGATAGGTACTCCGTGATGGATTGCTGCTGCAATAGCCACACCTTGTGCTCTGCCGAGCTTGAGCATAGACTGTACATTCTTTCCAAAGAACGGTGCTTCAATAGCCATCTCATCTGGCAGATAACTATCGATGATGCCTGTGACCCGTTCGAAGATATGTCCCAGTTTCAGATAGGCATCGCCAAACTTGCGCAGGTCTATGATGCCCATCGTGACCATCTGAGCTTTTCCTCCCACAACGTTGAGTACACCATAGCCCATGATATTTGTACCCGGGTCTATGCCCAATATGATTTTATCCTTCGTCATTCAGGCAACAAAGGTAATGATATTATTTGAAAATATTAGTTCGGGGGACGGTGTTTTTGTTCTAAGATTGTTAAAATTCCGTAATCATCTGATAAAAACTCTATTTTCAATTATCAACTCTCAGAAAAAATACTTAACTTTGCAAACGATTTCTGAATAGCGTTTCCGTTCGCGAAACGTTTCTTTCACAACACTATATTCATTTTTACAATCGAATCATTGTAATATATTATGTATACAAAAGAGCAATTAGAACAGATGGATGTCACCCAGCTGATGGCCATTGCCAGTGAATTGGGCGTCAAAGTATCACAGGATGATGCATTGGAAAGCGTGATTTACGACATTCTCGATCGTGCTGCCGAGGCTGCTGCCACAGGTGAGGCTACTCCTAAGCGTAAACGCACACGAATCGCAAAGAAAGACACCGACAAGGTTTACACTGTAAAAGGTAAGGAAGGTGAGAATCTTGACACGAAGAACAACAAACGTGGTAAGGTTGTTGAGACACCGAGTCTGTTTAGCGATGCTGCTGTGGAGGCCGATCCTGTTAAGGTTGTTGAACCTGATGCAAATGTGCCTGTTGAGCAACCAGCAGTTGAGTCCGAGGTGAAGCCTAAGCGTCGTGGCCGTAAGTCGAAGGCCGAGTTGGAAGCCATTGCTGCCGCAGCTAGTGCTGAGCGCGAAAAACAAGCTGAAACTGTTGTTACCCCTGTCGATACCGAGCCCGCTCCAGAGCCTATTGCTGTAGAGGATTTCATCCCTGAAGCAATGGTATCTGAGCAGTCTGCCATGGATGATGAGACCCCTGATATGGAAATGATTGAACAACTTCAGGAGCGTATGGCCCAGCACAATGCCAGTGATCAAGAACCCGTGGTTGATTCCTTAGATGGTGTATGGGAAGGCGATCCCGGCGATGGTACTGACTACATCACCATTGTTGATCTGCCCATAGAAGACCAGGCAGCACTACCCACCCTCGATATGTTCGATCGCCCTGTGGTTCAGAATGCCAATGCTACCTATCAGGCTCCCCCTATGGTAGCAGCAACAAAAGTATCAGATCACTACGACTTTGCCGATCTTATTGACGGCAATGGCGTCCTTGAAATACTGCAAGATGGTTATGGTTTTCTTCGTTCAAGTGACTACAATTATCTCTCATCGCCTGATGATGTCTATGTGTCTCCCCAACAGATAAAGAAATATGGTCTAAAGACCGGTGATGTAGTCGACTGCACTGTGCGTCCGCCCCATGACAATGAGAAATACTTTGCCTTGTCAACGGTAAAGACCATCAATGGCCGCCAGCCGGCTGAGGTGCGTGACCGTGTGTCTTTCGAAAACCTTACGCCTTTGTTCCCCGATGAGAAGTTCACGCTCTGTGGTGATCCTGCTACCACCAATCCTTCTACTCGTGTTGTCGATCTCTTTGCACCTATAGGCAAAGGACAACGTGCCCTCATCGTAGCTCAGCCTAAGACCGGTAAGACTATTCTGATGAAGGATATAGCTAATGCCATCGCAGCCAATCATCCTGAGGCCTATATTATGATGTTACTCATTGACGAGCGTCCTGAAGAGGTTACCGACATGAGCCGCACAGTGAATGCCGAGGTCATTGCTTCTACATTTGATGAGCCTGCTGACCGTCACGTGAAGATTGCTGCCATTGTGCTTGAGAAAGCCAAGCGCATGGTGGAATGTGGTCATGATGTGGTCATCTTCCTCGATTCGATTACCCGTTTGGCTCGTGCATACAACACAGTCAGTCCTGCTTCGGGCAAGGTGCTCACCGGTGGTGTGGATGCCAATGCTCTTCAGAAGCCTAAACGTTTCTTCGGAGCCGCCCGTAATATCGAGGGAGGCGGTTCACTCACCATCATTGCTACCGCATTAGTTGATACTGGCTCTAAGATGGATGAGGTTATTTTCGAAGAGTTCAAGGGTACCGGCAACTCCGAGATACAACTTGACCGCATGCTATCTAACAAACGTATCTTCCCAGCCCTTAACTTGGTTCAGTCGTCTACCCGCCGCGATGATCTACTTCAGGATCCTACTACACTCAATCGTATGTGGATAGTCCGCAAGTTTATTGCCGAGATGAATCCTATCGAGGCTATGAACACTTTACGTGACCGACTGGTTCATAGTCGTAACAATGAGGAATTTCTTATGTCGATGAACGGCTGATAGCCTTTCTCCCTATGAAACAAGTAAGACCCAAAAAGAATCTAGGTCAGCATTTTCTGACTGACTTGACAATAGCGCGTCGCATTGCTGATACTGTGGATGCCTGTCCAGACATACCAGTGTTAGAGGTGGGACCAGGCATGGGTGTTATGACTCAGTATTTGGTAGAGAAACCCCGATTACTGAGGGTGGTGGAGATTGATGCGGAGTCGGTATCCTATCTGAAGGGCACATTGTTTAGAGAAGAAAGAAAAGCGGAGAGAGGTGATAGGAGAGAGGATAGTGCGATTATCGAAGGAGACTTCCTGAAGATGGATTTGCATTCACTGTTCCATGGACAGCGGTTTGTGCTGACGGGCAACTATCCATACGACATATCATCTCAGATATTCTTTAAGATGCTTGATAATCGTGACCTTATACCGTGTTGCACCGGTATGATACAACGTGAGGTTGCGTTGCGCATCGCTGCCGAGCCTGGCTCAAAGACTTATGGTATCCTTTCAGTGCTTATTCAGGCGTGGTATGACGTAGAGTATTTATTCACGGTGGAGCCCAACGTCTTCAATCCTCCTCCCAAGGTACAGAGTGCCGTTATTCGAATGACGCGCAATACAGTGCAGCACTTGGATTGTGATGAGAGTTTGTTCCGACGAGTAGTGAAAACGACTTTCAACCAACGTCGTAAGATGTTGCGTGTCAGTCTTCGACAGATATTTGATACCCATCATCCGGCACCTCTTGACTTTTTCACTCAGGAGATTATGACACGCAGACCTGAACAGTTGAGTATTTCTGAATTTGTGGAATTGACTAATCAAGTGGAAAAAGCATTGTGTTCGAACACAATATGTTGATTTGTATCAATAAAGTGCTCTTTTTGTGTACAAAAACAATGAAAACTGGTATATATTCCCATTTTTCATCGTACCTTTGCATCATCAATAAGAAAAGTTAGTCAGTAAGGTATAAATAAAGATTGTTGATTGGATAACGCAGTAATGGTTTTTAGTTATTAATAGGAATTGAAATGCAGCCTTCAAGAAGAGTCTTGAAGGCTGTTTTTTCTCTTTTCTATTGATGAACAATCCCCTTATCCCATTTCCCTCTGAACAGTCTTGTGAGGAAGGAAATACCTCGGAATGTAAGGTCGATGGCCATTGCTATCCATACACCCTTGAGGCCATATTGTGGTGCAAGTATAGCAGCTAAGGTGAGTCGTACGCCCCACATTGATGACAGACTCATAATAGCAGGAATGAGGGTGTCGCCAGCACCGATAAAGACACCGTTTGCCACTATCGTAGCTGCGAACATGGGTTCAGCAAAGGCTTCGATCCTCAGTGCCTGTGCACCTTCGGCAACGATGGCCTCTACGGGTGACATGATAGCCATGAGTTCTGGTGCAAATACAAACATCAATACGCCCATAAACGTCATGACCGATATTCCCAGTCCCACAGAGATATATGCAAAAGAACGGGTGAGCAATTTCTGACCGGCGCCTATAGCCTGACCTACCAGTGTTGTGGCAGCTTCTGCGATGCCATAGCCGGGCATGTAGCATAGACTCTCTACGGTGATAGCCATAGAGTTGGCTGCTATGGCAACATTACCCAGAGGTGCTACGATGATGGTGCTTACTACCTGTGCCGAACCCATCAGCATGTGTTGAAGTCCCATGGGGGCACCTATCTTGAATGCCGTCTTGATAGTGTCAGCCCTTGGCTTGAAAGAGCCTGGATGACCTATCAGTTTCAGCATATCACTTCTGCATAGCAGGAAGTAAAGCATCAGTATGGCAGTGATCAACTCTGCCATTGCTGTTCCCATAGCAGCGCCTTTCACTCCCATGTTCATCTGATAGATGAAGTAATAGTTGAAGACCACATCCATGACACACATCAGGATGTTGAGTGCCGACGGGATGCGCATGTTACCAGAGCATTTCAGCATGGAGCCAGCCAGTCCCTCCATTTGAAAGAAGATGCCAGCCAGTCCGATAATGAGGAAATACCATGATGCATCGGAAGCGATGGCGGCAGTACCCCCCAACCAGAATGGCAGTTTCTGATGTACGATGACGCAAGCCAATGACAGCATCATGCTCCAGAGGAAACAGCATACAAGTGACTGTCTTAACACCCGTCGGGCTCCCTCAAAATCCTTTGCTCCGATGAAATGGGCAACTTGAACCGAGAATCCCAGTGATGCTGCTGATGCCATTCCTCCTAAAAGCCATGTAGTACTCTCAACCAATCCGACGGAAGCTGTAGCTTTCTCTCCTAGATGGCCTACCATAGCATAGTCGATGAAGAACATCACGGTGGCAGAAATCTGTGCGAGGATAGATGGAATACTTAGTTGCACAATGAGTTTCACTTTCTCATTGCGTGTCATATCGCGGCCTTCACGTATAAACGATAAGAGATCTTGTTTCGGTTTTTTAGCCATTTTCGATGCAAAGGTACAAAAATATTTCATATTACATATTTCATAATTCATATTATTTTTATACTTTTGCACCGATGGAAAAGGAATTCAATAGAGAACAGCAAGCCGTCATTGAAGCCGACAGCGGCTACCATCTGGTGCTGGCCCCTCCGGGATGTGGCAAGACGGCAGTGTTGGCCGAGCGTATCGTGAAAGCCCATGAGCGTGGCGTGCCGTTTTCGGAGATGGCTTGCCTGACCTTCACTAACCGTGCCTCCAAAGGCATGAAAGACCGTATCTGTGAGCGCATGCCCGATGTGGAAGGTTTGGATGAATTGTTCGTTGGTAATGTGCATCGTTTCTGTTCCCGTTATCTTTTTGAACATGATATTGTTCCTGATCATACGTCAGTGATTGACAATGACACCTCGTTTAGTATTATCTCTGATTATCTGGGTGATGATGAACTGAAGATACTTAGCGACAATAAGGAGCGACAACGTTATTCTCAAATACTTAATCTGCAGCATCTGATGTATCAGTGTGAGCACCACTATCCCAGTGGGTTGATGGTTCATCGTGATGCTTTGCCAAGTAGGTTGCTGAAGGAGTTATGCCTGTCTTTCGGTTTACCTTATTCCCAGGCTGCCGCTATCGCGTTGTATCAACAGTCGAAGGAGTATCATTTCGACACAACAGCGCCTCTGTCGCGTGATGCACGACAACTTATTGACAGTCTTTACGCAGCCCGTCAGTATGAGTTGTATAAGCGTGCCGGTGACCTGCTTGACTTTGAAGACCTGTTACTCTTGGTCTATGATGCCACCAATGTTCAACCCGCCGAGAGACTGTTCTCGTGGTTGCAGGTTGACGAGGTCCAGGACTTGAACCCTTTACAATTGGCTATCATTGATCGCTTTACCGCCGATGGTGCCAATGTGGTGTATCTGGGCGATTCTCAACAAGCCATCTTCTCTTTCATGGGTGCCAAGACCGACACCTTGTCGATGCTCCGTCAGCGTTGTAGTGAGGGACATTTCCATAACTTCTTTCAAAACTATCGTTCTCCTCAGTATTTGTTGGATGTCTTCAATGTATATGGTGAGAAACAGTTGAATATCGATTCCTCGTTATTGCCGTCTACGCAGAACCAGACACCGCAGCAGCAAGGAGACCTGTTGTTGATGGATAGTGAGACTAATGTTGATGAAGCCAACATGGTAGGTAGAGAGGTGGCACGTCTTTTTCTGGAAAAGCCCGATGAGAGCATTGCAGTTATTGTGGCGTTCAATAGTGATGCCGACGAGGTGAGTAGTGCCATCAGTGGCCTGCCTCATTTCAAAATTTCAGGTATTGATTTCTTTTCTACCGCTCCCGTACGTCTTCTCTTGGCCCATCTCAGTGTTGTAGCTATGGAGCATAACTTCATTGCCTGGTCCCATCTGTTTACAGGTCTGCATCTGTATAGTTCCAACAGTCAAGCCCGTCAGTTTGTCAAGTCTATGATGGAACTGTCTATCTCTCCTGTTGACTTCATTGACTACGAGTCGAGCACCTATGTCTCCGAGTTTGTGAAAGCTTATGAACAAGGTGACATTGTCGTTTTCGACACTGAGACGACAGGCCTTTCTGTCTTTGAAGACGATGTGGTTCAGATAGCAGCCATCAAGTTACGTCAGGGCAGGGTAGTAGATGAACTGAACCTTTTCATTGAGACCGCTCGTGAGATTCCCAGGATGTTGGGTGATGTTGTCAATCCTCTTGTTGAGGAGTATGCTCATCAGCCCCATCATAGTCATTGTGAAGCATTCCAGCTTTTCGTTGCTTTCTCCAGAGGTTGTGCCATTCTGGGTCATAATGCCACCTACGACTATCAGATTATGGAGCATAACATGAAGCGCTATGCCCCCGAGTTGTCGATGTACCGTTTGTGGCCTGTTTATTACGACTCACTGAAACTGGCCCGTCTGTTACGTCCCCGTCTGAAGAGTTATAAGCTGAAAGACCTGTTAGTGGAGTTGGGGCTGGAGGGTCAGAACTCCCATTTAGCCAATGACGATATCGTGGCCACCCAGAGTCTGATGGTATACTGTTTTGACCGTGGGCGTTCTCTTCTGCAGCGACAGGATGATTTCCTGTCTCGTCATCGTCAGACAATAACACGTTTCCGTCAACTCTACGCTGATTTATTCTTGCATGCCCGTCATCGTATGTATGAACCCACAACCGGTCCTGTTCTGGCTGAGGAGCTGCAGTATGCTTACGATTATCTTCGCGACATCAATAAGATAGGCCATCTACCGAAGTTTAATTATATAATAAGGTATATCAAGTACGATTTGTTGTCCGATAATCATCTGCCTTCGCTGGGTGAACAGCTGGGTAAGTATCTTCAAGACCTGTGTACGCTGAAGGAAGCCGACCTTTGTGGGTCAGTCAGTATGCCCGAGCGTGTATTTGTCTCCACTGTTCACAAGGCCAAGGGTCTGGAGTTTGACAATGTCATTGTCTATGATGCTGTGGATGGTAAATATCCCAGTGCTTATGCCAACACGCGAGAGGGTGGCGATGAGGAGGCCCGCAAGTTCTATGTTGCCATCTCGCGTGCCAAGCGTCGTCTGATTATCAGTTACTGTCATCAGTCTGTTACGCGCTGGGGTCGTACCTATCCCAAGTCTCTGACACCTTATATGATGTTTATAAAAGAAAAATTCCGATAAGCGTGGAGGCTTATCGGAATGAGTCTGTGAGCAGTTTTATTTCTATCTTGGGAGTGATGCGTTCATAGAGGATGTTGTAGACCGCATCGAGAATGGGCATGTTCACATGCCAGTGTCGGTTAATCTCCTTCATACACTTTGTGCCGAAATAGCCTTCGGCTATCATCTCCATCTCCATCTGTGCCGACTTCACTGAGTATCCCTTACCAATCATGGTACCAAAGACTCGGTTGCGTGAAAAGTTGGAATAGCCAGTGACGAGCAAGTCACCAAGGTATACTGAGTCGTAGACATTACGTTCGATTGGATATACACTCTGCAGGAAACGTGCCATCTCCTGTACTGCGTTAGCCATGAGTACAGCTTGGAAATTATCTCCAAACTTCAGTCCGTTGCAGATACCTGCAGCGATGGAGTACACATTTTTCAGTACCGATGAGTACTCTATACCCACCACGTCGGTTGATGTCTTTGTCTTGATATACTGTGAGCTGAGCACGTCGGCAAAGGCTTGTGCCTTTTCCAAGTCGAGACAGCCTACTGTGAGGTAGCTGAGTCTCTCCAGTGCCACCTCCTCGGCGTGTGATGGTCCTCCCAGACAAGCCAGGTTATCGTGTGACACGTCGAATACCTGGTGGAAGTACTCTGAACAGATGAGGTTCTCGTCTGGCACTATACCCTTGATGGCAGTTACAATGAACTTTTCCTTGATGCGTGTTTTCAGTCGTCGCAGATGGTTCTTCAGATACGGTGAGGGTACTACAAAGACCAACGTGTCGTATTGTTCTACGATGCGGTTGATATCACTCTCGAATTGTATCTCATTGATGTCGAAGTGGATGCTTGTCAGGTAGCTGGGGTTGTGACCGATGCGTCTGAAGTCCTCTATTTGGTCTTCACGTCGCATATACCATCCTATGTGGTGCGTATGTTGTACCACAATCTTGGCAATGGCTGTTGCCCATGAACCGCCGCCAATAATAGCTATCTTTCCGCAATCAAACATTTGCTTTGTCTATCCAGCCTTGTACTTCCTCCAGCGATGGTCGCTCGTAGCCCAGTTTGAACTTCTTGTTTATCTCACCTATTTTCTGCTGCAGTCCCTGCGCCTTTTCGTCCTTGATATCCTGTATGAGATAGAAGCCTGCCTTTCGCATGACGTAGGCCCAGTCTTCCGGTACTCCAATGGCAGCCCATTCCTGTATAGTGCTCTGAGGTGCCTTTTTCTCTGGTTTCATTTGTGGGAACAGCATTACTTCTCCGATGGCGAACTTTCCTGTGAGCAGCATCACCAGTCGGTCGATACCGATGCCGATACCAAAGGTGGGAGGCATACCGTATTGCAAAGCACGCAGGAAGTCGTGGTCGATAATCATCGCCTCGTCGTCACCCTTGTCTGCCAGCCGCATCTGTTCCTTGAACCTCTCTTCCTGGTCTATGGGGTCGTTGAGTTCTGAGTATGCATTAGCCAACTCCTTGCCATTGACCATCAGTTCGAAGCGCTCTGTCAGTCCTGGTTTAGAGCGGTGCATCTTTGTCAGCGGCGACATCTCCACTGGGTAGTCAGTAATGAAGGTGGGCTGTATGAATGTTCCCTCGCAGAACTCACCGAAGAGTTCGTCAATGAGTTTTCCCTTACCCATAGTGTCGTCGACCTCCATGCCTTTCGACAGACAGAACTGTCTTATTTCCTCCTCGCTCTTTCCGTCGCAGTCGAATCCTGTCTTCTCCTTGATAGCATCGAGTATTGGCAGACGGCGGAAGGGTGCTCTGAATGAGATGACCTTTCCGTCGATTTCTACCTCAGGCTTGCCGTTGACAGCAGTACATATCTGCTCGAGCATCTTCTCTGTGAAGGTCATACCCCAGAGCAGGTCCTTATAGCTCACGTAGAGTTCCATACATGTAAATTCCGGGTTGTGGGTCTTGTCCATTCCCTCGTTACGGAAGTTCTTTCCCATCTCGTAAACTCCTTCAAACCCACCTACGATAAGTCGTTTCAGATAGAGCTCTGTGGCGATACGCATATACATATCCTGATTGAGCGCATTGAAATGGGTGATGAAGGGTCGTGCCGATGCTCCACCCGCAATGTTCTGCAGGATAGGTGTGTCCACCTCGGTATATCCAGCCTCGTCGAGGATGCGTCGCATGGTGCGTATGATGGTGGCGCGCTTCAGGAATGTCTCTTTCACACCAGCATTAACCACCAGGTCGACATAGCGTTGGCGATAGCGCAACTCTGGATCATCAAAGGCGTCGTACACCTTACCATCGGCATCGGTTTTTACCACTGGCAGTGGTTTCAGACTCTTGCTCAGCACTGTGAGTTCCATGACGTGGACACTGATCTCGCCAGTCTTTGTACGGAACACATAACCCTTCACTCCGATGAAGTCGCCCAGGTCGAGTAGTTTTTTGAATACGATGTTGTAGAGGTCTTTATTCTCATCAGGGCAAATGGCGTCGCGCTGTATGTATATCTGTATGCGTCCTTTTGAGTCCTGCAACTTGGCAAAGCCGGCCTTGCCCATGATGCTTTTGCTCATGATGCGTCCGGCGATGCTTACCATGCGGCTGTTCTCTGGTGTAGCATTCTCTCTTACCTCATTGCCCTCTTCATCTTTTCCGATGACTGGCAGGTCCTCAAAGTTATCGATGATGTCTGTGCTCCATGCGTTGACGGGATACTCTGCTGCAGGGTAGGGGTTGATGCCCATCTTGCGCAGTTCGTCGAGCGACTGTCGGCGAAGAATCTCTTGTTCACTCAGTTCAAGTATATGCATATTATTATCCTTATAATTATTTGCTTTGGGCTGCAAAGTTACTAATTATTTCCCAAACAGAGCATGATTTGTCATTAAAAGTTCTAAACTTTTATAGTTTGATATAAATCTTCTTGAGGTAGAGCAAGTAGCCGACAGCATAGTTGATAGCCACAAAGGTGATAGCGTAGGCAAGTGATGCCCATTTCTCAGGTGCTATGACGGTATGTAGAACATTATAAAGGGCATCATTGATACCGAAGTGTGAGAAGATGATGGCAAGTAATTCGCTGCACACGTAGAGTGCCAGTGCGTTCATGCCGAAGACTTTACATACGAAGAAAGGTGCTCTGAGCACTGCGAACCGGTTGTCCTGATGCTTGAAGTCAACGACAAACATGATGAGGCCTTGTACCAGTGCAGCCAGTCCGCATGTCATCATCACGTAACTGGGGCTCCATATACGTTTGTTCAGAGGTAGTCCGTAGGTGAGCAGATAGCCGATGATGACACATACTGCTCCGACGACGAAGAGGTTTACGGCTTTGTGTTCCACGGTAGGCGACTGTTTGATGAGTCGTCCGCAATAGAATCCGAGCAGCACGTGGGCGATGCTAGGCATTGTTCCCAATAGTCCTTCTGGGTCTACGGGACTTTTATGGTATAGGTGCTCATAGCCGAAGAGTTGCAGGTCAGCCTGTGCCAGTATGTTGGTCGAGGCATCCTCTGCATAGCCGTTGCCTGTCAATAGTATCACGGTATAGATGCCGAGGAGCAGGGCTATGGTAGGTATGACGAAACGATGACGTACGTAGAGGGCGAAGAGCGACACGGCGAAGTAGCAGAGTGCTATGCGTTGCATCACCGCCCAGATACGCAAGTGGTCGAGTCCTGGGTCTCCTTTGAGGGCATTATGAAACCAGTTGATAAACAGACCGATAAGAAAAAGCATTAGTGTGCGCTTCCCAATCTTGTACAAGGAGTGGCGTGTTGGAGTGAAGTTGGTCTTCGACAGCGACAGATAACACGCTATGCCCATGATGAAGAGGAAGAAGGGAAAGACGAGGTCGCAGGGTGTCATGCCGTTCCACCGAGAGTGTTGCAGCATCTCGAACGACTCGCCAAATCCGTTGTTCACAAGTACCATGCCAGCGACGGTCAGCCCCCGCAGGATATCAAGAGAAAGCAATCTGTTTTCAGACATAGTAACTTTTAATTAAATCACAGTTCTGTCTTAAGTAGGAAGCGGATGATGTTCTCAGCGACGGTCAGGGCATTACCTTTTGGTTGTGCAGAGTAGGCATTCTGTTGCAGTGTCCAGGGTTCTTCGATAGCATACCAGTCTATTTTTACCTCTTGTGGCAGAGCCATAGCGAAGAGTTCCGCCGACGTCTTGTTGGCATTCGGTCCACCTCCCAGCAGTTCCGGCTGCGGTTTCAGTTGTGCCTCCATCTGTGCCTGTAGTGCATCGAAGTACGTTTTCCACCGCTTGTAGTAGAAGTCCTTTAGTAATCCCTGCCACTCCTTATGTGCATAGTCTCTCAGTCCGCCGGTGTCGGCACAGAAGCGGTTGCCCCAGGTGGTAATCTGCACGCGGGCATTCCATTCATAGAGTTTCTTCTCCTTAGCCGTCGTTCCGCAACTGATGGCTGCCTGTGTCCAGTGTCCCAGTCGGAATTCCGGGCGCGTGCCAAGCAGTTCGTCTTGCAGAAGCAACATCTGCAGGAATCGTTCGCTGTCCTTCTTGAACGCCCTGATGTCGAAAGCCTTATAGTCAGCTATGGTGTGCTGATACTGTATGCGTGCCTGGTCGGCCAGTGCCTGTCGTGTGATGTCGACGAGGTCATACTCCATATTATTGGATAGTGGAGATGAAGAACCCTTTGCGCCTTTTAGAAAAAGCTGAGCAGCCTCCAGTGTGGCTTCCGGCGTGTAGTAGTTTTTCATCTTCGACCATGACGATGCCTGGAAGTTGTTCAGTGATGGTCGTCCGCAGAAGATGCTCTCGTGAGGACCTTGTTGGTTGTTTCCAGCCGGACAGTTGTAGATGGTCTGTGCCAAGAGTAGCCAAGCCTTCTCGATGTCTGTGTTGCTGAATCCGTATCTGGCATGTACGTAGCCTTTCACCCATTCATCCTTGCCGAACCTCTCCGTTCTCCATGGTAGTTCGCTCATCAACTCGAACATCACCGGGTTGTTCTCCGAGCCCTCCATGGTGAAGCCGATGCCTTTTAGAGTAGAGGGTAGAGAGGCGAGATGAGAGACGTTGTTGTTCACTGCACTAAACCAGTTGTCGAGCAGTTGCTCCATGCGTCCGTGCAGTCCTATGTTATTGCCGAAGTTCTCCAGCAGGCAGAAGAGCCACTGGTGCTGTTTGTATCCCCCCTCTCTCTTCCAGATGCTTGGAGCTCCGAACATCGGCCGACATTCCGAGAAGAGGTCGAGGATGAGCAAGTCACCAGCCTCCATAGGGTCTACCATCTCTGGTCTTGGGTTCTCTGTCCATCCCTGTATCACCCATATTGCTTTTGGGTTTACTCGTTTCATGGCAGCCATCAGTTTGCGTCCTGCTTCTGCATAGTCTATCGAGGCGTCGTCCTTACTTTCGTGAAAGGGGTCCATCGAGTAGTAGTCGGCGCGTCCGTAGAGTCGAGTCAGTTCATCGTAGTATAGGGTGGCTATCTCGTCGAATCGTTTGTCTGTCGGCAGCAGGTTGGCAGGTCTCTGGAATCCGTTCCATAGTCCGGCATCGCTCACGTTGAGTCCCAGTCTCTCCTTCGCATCGTGGGGCACCATGCCGCAGTAGCCCGGCAATACGGGGTGCATGCCCAGTTCCTTCATCCGCTTGAGTATCTGTTTCTGCAACTGTTCCTGTCTGATGTACCAGGAGTGGGGTAGTGGTCCTCCCCATCCCTCGAGGTTGTTCATCTCCCACCATGCGAGGAAGGCCGGTCCTGCTATGAATCGTCCTATCTCCTCCTCCGAGTAGCCCAGTTTCAGCAGCATGTTGCGCCATACGCACTCCTCTCCTACGATGGCCAACGGCATATTGACGCCATGCAGAGCCATCCAGTCTATTTCCTTCTCCCATCGTTCCCAGTCCCAGAATGCCATCGAGTATGAGAAAGTGCAGTAGTTGAAGTCATAGCGCAGTGAGAAGTCCGTCTCGTGGCGTTCCCTCTTTTTGACGGCAGGCAGTGTCTCAGGCAGTTGGGCATGCATCTGGTTCCATGTGAGGTGTATGCCAGCATAGTATTTCAGGTACCAGTTGATGCCCGATGCGATGTTCACCCACGTATTGCCGCGCACCACCACGCGTCGTCCCTGCTGGTCAAGTTCGAAGAAGTCCTTATCGTTTTTCTTCAGTTCTATTTTGAATTTACGTGAAGCCCCTTTGTCGATGCGTTCCAGTAGGTTATCGATAGGCGTAGCCTGTATCTGCAAAGCGACGAGGGCTATGAGTGTAAGAAGTATTCTTTTAACAGACATCGTGTATAGTTTTAGATTCAGACGGCAAAGTTACGAAAAGTCGAGAGCAGAACAAAAGATTTTAATCTTTTTTATGCTGAAACAGAGTAACTTCGCGTAATTTTTCGCAAAGTTACGAAAAAACGAGGGTATGACAAAGAAATAAGTTTCTTTTTTTGCACATTATTATAATTTGTTTGTTTTTCTTGTCGATATAAAAATAAATTCGTAACTTTGCATCCGAAAATTCAGATAAATCGTAACTATACTGTAGCACGATATGGTAGAAAGATTGTCAAAGAAACGAGTCTTATTCATTGATCGCGACGGGACGCTGATTGAAGAGCCCGCCGATGAACAAGTCGACTCGTTCGAGAAATTACGTTTCAAGCCTGGTGTGTTCCGCAACCTGGGCATGATTTGCCAGCAGACTGACTTTGAGCTTGTGATGGTGACCAACCAGGACGGTCTAGGCACTTCTTCTTTCCCTGAAGATACCTTCTGGCCCGTGCATCAGTTGATGCTGCAAGCGCTTGAGAGCGAGGGCATCACGTTTTCAGAACAACTCATCGACCGCCATTTCCCTGAGGACAACGCACCTACGCGCAAGCCAGGCACTGGTATGGTTGAGAAGTACATGAGCGACCCTGCTTACGACATGAGTGCCAGTTACGTCATTGGCGACCGTGCCACCGACGAGCAGTTGGCCCGTAACATGGGTTGCAAGGCGCTGATCCTCGACCGCGACGGCATGACGTGGGAGAAGGTGGCCGAGTTGCTTATCGGTGAAGAGCGCACTGCCGAGGTACACCGTGTGACCCGTGAGACCGATGTCTGCGTCCGTGTCGAACTCGATGGCAGTGGTACGACCGATATCCATACCGGTCTAGGCTTCTTCGACCATATGTTGGAACAGATAGGCAAACATGGTAATATCGATCTGACCGTCCATACCAAGGGCGACCTCCATGTTGACGAGCACCACACTATAGAAGACACAGCATTGACCCTGGGCGCCTGCCTCTTGAAAGCCCTGGGCAGCAAGCGTGGCATAGAACGCTATGGCTACACACTGCCTATGGACGACTGTCTGTGTACGGTGGCACTCGACTTTGGCGGTCGCCCGTGGTTGCAGTGGCATGCCGACTTCCACCGTGAACGTGTGGGTGATGTGCCTACCGAGATGTTCTTCCACTTCTTCAAGAGTCTGAGCGATGCCGCCATGATGAACCTCTACGTTGAGGCTCGTGGCGATAACGAGCACCATAAGATTGAGGGCATCTTCAAGGCCTTGGCCCGAGCGCTGAAGATGGCTGTGAAGCGCGACATCTATCATTATGAGTTGCCTTCGACGAAAGGGGCACTGTGAAGCCTACCCCCAGCCCCTTCCTGAAAAGCCTACCCCCTCCCTAAGGAGGGGAGAGTGTGATTAAAAATAAAAAAACGTGGCCATCTGTGGCCATCCGTGTCAAAAAAATAAAAAAACAAGAAAATGTTACGAATAGCAATACAATCAAAAGGCCGTCTGCACGAGCAGACCATGGAGTTGCTCTCCGAGGCCGATATAAAAATAGGTGGCAGCAAGCGTACATTGCTGATGAACGCCGAGAACTTCCCTCTTGAGGTACTCTATCTGCGTGATGACGACATTCCCCAGAGCGTGGCGAGCGGCATTGCCGACATCGGCATTGTGGGTGAGAACGAGTTTGTGGAACAGCAAGAGACCGCCGACATCGTGATGCGTCTGGGCTATAGCCGTTGTCGTCTCTCCCTTGCCATCCCCAAGGACTCCGATTATCAAGGTCTGGAGTGGTTCAATGGCAAGAAGATAGCCACCAGTTATCCCGTCATCCTGGAGCGTTTCCTTCAGGAGAAAGGCATCCGTGCCGAGATCCACAAGATCATGGGTAGTGTGGAGATCTCGCCGGGCATTGGTCTGTCGGATGCCATCTTCGATATCGTCAGCAGCGGTTCTACGCTGGTGAGCAACAACCTGCGTGAGGTAGAGGTGGTGATGCAGAGCGAGGCGCTGCTCATTGCCCATCCGCAGCTCAGTGACGAGAAGCGTGAGACGCTGCGTCAGATGCTCTTCCGCTTCGAGGCCGTGAGGAATGCCGAAGACAAGAAGTACATCCGCATGAACGTGCCTCGGGCATGTCTTTCCGATGTGCTCAGCGTGCTGCCAGGCTTGAAGAGCCCCACGGTGATTCCCTTGGCAGATAATGAGTGGTGCTCTGTTCACACCGTTCTCGACCAGAAGCGTTTCTGGGAGATTATCGGTCGTCTGAAGGAGATGGGTGCCCAGGGTATCCTGGTGACGCCTATTGAGAAGATGATAATGTAAGGAGATATGAAGATAGTGAGATATCCCTCGGAAGAGGATATAAAGAAGATCATAGAGCGACCGGCAGTAGACCTTACCGCCCTGTCAGATACGGTTGGTAAGGTGCTGCAACGTGTGAAGAATGAGGGCGATGCTGCCGTGAAAGACTATGAACAGCAGTTCGACCATGCCATTCTCTCCACGCTGGCAGTTAGCGAGGCCGAGATAGCCGAGGCCGAGACCCTCCTTGCCGACGATTTGAAGCAAGCCATTCGTCAGGCCTACGACAATATCCGTACGTTCCATGCCGCCCAGCAGCAGTCGTTGCCCCGTGTAGAGACCTGCCCCGGCGTCACCTGTTGGCAGAAGAGCATCGCCATCGAGAAGGTGGGACTCTATATCCCTGGTGGCACAGCCCCGCTGTTCAGCACCGTGTTAATGTTGGCCACCCCTGCCAAACTAGCAGGCTGTCGTGAGATAGTGCTCTGCACGCCCCCCACTGCAGCGGGACGTGTACATCCTGCCATCCTCTTCGCAGCCCAGACAGCAGGCGTCAGTCAGATCTTCAAGGCCGGCGGCGTGCAGGCTATCGGTGCGATGGCCTACGGTACTGAGTCGGTGCCCAAGGTGTATAAGATCTTCGGCCCAGGCAATCGTTTTGTGATGGCAGCCAAGCAAGCCGTCAGCCTGAGTGATGTGGCCATCGACATGCCTGCCGGTCCGTCGGAGGTATGCGTCATTGCCGATGAGCATGCCAACGCCGCCTTCGTAGCTGCCGACCTGTTGTCGCAGGCAGAGCATGGCAACGACTCGCAGGTGCTGCTCATCACCACCTCTGAGGCGCTGCTGCAAAAGGTGCAGGAAGAAGTAGAAACGCAACTGAAGGCTCTTCCACGTATCACGTTTGCCAACAATGCGCTGAACAACAGTCGTTTCGTGCTCGTAGACAATACCCGTGCCGCCATCGACTTAGCTAATCGCTATGCCCCCGAGCACCTGATTATCCAGACCGACGACTATGAGCAGTTGGCCGAGCAGGTAGTCAATGCCGGCAGCGTGTTCCTCGGACCCTATGCCTGTGAGAGTGCCGGCGACTATGCCAGCGGTACCAACCACACCCTGCCCACACATGGATACGCTACGGCATACAACGGAGTGAACCTCGACAGTTTTCAGCGTAAGGTGACCTTCCAGCACCTCACGGAAGAGGGTATCCGCAGCATAGGCCGCACCGTGGAGCTGATGGCTGAGGCCGAGCAACTGGAGGCCCATAAGCATGCGATGGTGTTGAGAGAGAGAGAGTGATTGACGATTTACGATTATAAAAGCCGTGGCCATCCGTGGCCCAAAAATATATTCCTATGTTTCAGCTTGAACAACTGGTGCGCCCCAATATCTGGCGATTGGCTCCCTACAGCAGTGCCCGTAATGAGTATAGCGGCAAGGAAGCCCATGTGTTTCTCGATGCCAACGAGAGCCCGTACAATAAGCCCTACAACCGCTATCCCGACCCCTTGCAGAAGGAGTTGAAACAGATGATAGCCCAGCGTAAGGGCATTGCCCCAGAGAATATCTTCCTGGGCAATGGCAGTGATGAGGCCATCGACCTGGTCTATCGCTGCTTCACCGAGCCGCGTGTCGACAACGTGGTGGCCATCGCTCCCACCTACGGTATGTATAAGGTGTGTGCCGATATCAACGATGTGGCCTACCGTCCCGTGCTGCTCGACGACCATTATCAGATGTCGGCAGAGAAGCTGCTGGCAGCCTGTGATGCCCATACCAAGGTGGTATGGCTTTGCAGTCCCAACAATCCCACGGGCAACCACATGGCCCTTGAAGAGATAGAGCGTGTGCTACGTGAGTTCCAGGGACTCGTCGTGGTCGATGAGGCCTATGCCGACTTCAGCAATCGACCTTCGATGCGTCTCCGCCTTCATGATTTTCCCAACCTCATCGTCCTCCAGACCTTCAGTAAAGCATGGGCCAGTGCCGGTGTGCGCCTCGGCATGGCGTTTGCATCCAGCGAGATTCTCGACCTGTTCAACAAGGTGAAGTATCCGTATAATATCAGCATGCTCACCCAGCAGTACGCCAAGCAACTGCTCATCGACTGGAAACCCATTGACCAGAGCGTGAGGAATATCCTCAACGAGCGCTCGCTACTTATGCAGGCCTTCGCCCAGCTGCCCTGTTGCACGACGGTGTATCCCACCGAGGCCAACTTCTTCCTGGCACGTGTCACTGATGCCCAGCGCATCTACGACTATCTGGTGCAACAAGGTATCATCGTGCGCAACCGCTCCAGGATAGAGCTCTGCGGCAACTGCCTGCGCATCACCGTGGGTACACGTCCTGAGAACAATGAACTTATTGCCGCTCTGAGAAACTATGATAGCAATTGTTAAATACAACGCTGGGAATATCCGGTCGGTCATCAATGCCCTCCATCGACTCGGTGTGGAACCCCTCCTCACCGACGACCCCCGACAACTCATGCAGGCCGAGAGGGTCGTCTTCCCCGGTCAGGGCGAGGCTGCCGGTGCCATGGCCTATCTCCGCGAGCGAGGTCTCGACGAGGTGATACGCTCCCTTCGTCAGCCTGTGCTGGGCATCTGCGTAGGCCAGCAACTTTTGTGCCGTCATTCCGAGGAAGGCGATGTCGACTGCCTGGGCATCTTCGATACCGACGTGATCCGCTTCCAGCCCCTGTCGAGAGACGACAAGGTGCCCGCCATGGGGTGGAACAAGCTCACCGGCCTTCGCTCACCATTATACGAGGGACTTCACGAGCCCTTCGCCTACTTCGTCCATAGCTACTACTGTCCGCTGTGTGCCGACACCATAGCCACCACACATCATATCCTCGACTACAGCGCCTCGCTTCGTCGTGACAACTTCTACGCCACCCAGTTCCACCCAGAGAAGAGTGGCAGCGTGGGCGAACAGATACTACGCAACTTCCTCGCCATATAATAGAAAAATAGGACTCCGAGCTCGTCTGAGCACCAACGGAGCGTAAGAAATAGTCAAATCATAAATATGATCGACCTCATCCCCGCCATAGATATCATCGACGGCCAGTGCGTGCGCCTCACCAAGGGCGACTACGACCGTAAGACCGTCTACAGCAGCGATCCTGTAGAGGTGGCCAAGCACTTCGAACAACTGGGCTTCCGACGTCTGCATATCGTAGACCTCGACGGAGCCAAGTCAAGCCACGTGGTCAACACCAAGACGCTGCGTGCCATCACCTCTGCCACCCAGCTGACAGTCGACTTCGGAGGCGGTATCAAGAGCGACGATGACATGCTCTTAGCCCTCGAGAACGGAGCAGCCATGGTCACCGTGGGCAGCGTGGCAGTGACCAGTCCCAATCTCATGGAACACTGGATAGACCTCTACACCCATGAAAGAATCATCCTCGGAGCCGATACCCGCAACGGCAAACTGAGCATCAACGGATGGCTCGAAGACAGCGATGCCGACGTCATACCCTTCATAGACCATTACTACCGCATGGGCATACGCAAGGTGCTCGCCACAGACATCGCTAAGGACGGCACCCTCAGCGGACCCTCCATCGACCTCTACCGCCGTATCATGGCTGCCTTCCCCGACCTCTGCCTCATAGCCAGTGGAGGCGTCTCCTGCAATCAGGACATCCGTGACCTCGAGGCAGCAGGCATCCCCGCCGTCGTCTTCGGCAAAGCCTTCTATGAGGGAAAACTCGATCTGTCTACCCTGTAAAAAATGAACTCCTTTAACTCCTTATGTATTTATGATTGCCAAGAGAATCATACCCTGCCTCGACGTTAAGGACGGCATGACCGTCAAAGGCACCTGTTTCGTCAACCTCCGTGAGGCGGGCGACCCCGTCGCGCTGGGCAAGGCCTATAGCGAGGCAGGAGCCGATGAACTGGTCTACCTCGACATCACCGCCTCTCACGAAGGGCGTAAGACCTTCACCGAGGTGGTGCGCCGTGTGGCAGCCGAGATCAACATCCCCTTCACCGTGGGAGGCGGCATCAACGAACTCGATGACGTGTCGCGACTCCTCGATGCTGGTGCCGACAAGGTGAGTGTCAACAGTGCTGCACTGCGCCGTCCTCAGCTCATCGAAGAGATAGCCCGTCGCTATGGCTCCCAGGTCTGCGTCTGTGCCATCGATGCACGTAGCCACGACGACGGCTGGTACTGCTACGTGAAAGGCGGACGTGAGCGCACCGACCGGAAACTCGTAGAGTGGGCCAGGGAAGCACAGCAACGTGGCGCAGGCGAGATACTCTTCACCAGCATGAACCACGACGGCACCAAACAAGGCTTTGCCAATGACCAACTCGCCGTACTCCACACCCAACTCTCCATACCCATCATCGCCAGTGGCGGAGCAGGTACCATGGACCACTTCCGCGACGCCTTCACCACAGGACATGCCGATGCAGCCCTGGCAGCCAGCGTCTTCCATTTCGGTGAGATACCCATCCCGGCTCTCAAGCACTATCTTCGGGAGCAGGGTGTCAACGTTAGAATAATGTAAAAAAACATATAGAATAATCCATTGTTATGAAAGAGATAGATTTTGAGAAGATGAACGGCCTCGTCCCAGCCATCGTGCAGGACGACCGCACAGGTAAGGTGCTCATGCTCGCCTATATGAACCGTGAGGCCTACGACAAGACCCTGGCAACAGGGTTGGTAACCTTCTACAGCCGCAGTCGTCAGACCCTTTGGACAAAAGGAGAAACCTCGGGCAACCTGCTCCACCTGAAGAGCATCGCCGTAGACTGCGATGGTGACACACTCTTAGTGAAAGCCACCCCCGATGGCCCTGTCTGTCATACAGGCACCGACACCTGTTGGGGTGAAACCAATAGTTCTTCACCATTGACCTTTCTCTCTGAGCTACAAGACTTTATCGAGAAGCGCCACGAAGAGATGCCAGAAGGCAGTTACACCACCAGCCTCTTCCGCGACGGCCTCAACCGCATGGCACAGAAAGTTGGCGAGGAAGCCCTCGAAGCCGTCATCGAAGCCACTAACGGCACCAACGACCGACTCGTCTACGAGTGCTCCGATATGTTCTACCACCTCATCGTGCTGCTCACCAGCAAGGGCCTCCGCATCGAGGATATAGCCCGCGAGTTGCAGGAACGTCACGATCCCAAGTGGAAAAAACACTAATGTTTATAAGTTGATATCTTCGCTATTATAGGAAACTGATATTTAGCAACCAGCCCCAGAGCACTAGTTTTTTACAAATTTTCAGAATTGCCATGATTGGCGGTCTGAAATTTGCATGCTTCCTGTTAATAACAAGAAGCCTTCACGTTAATAACGAGAAGGCAGCGTGTTAATAACGAGCTGCCGCCGTGAGTTCTTTGACTGACAGCTACGTTCAAAAATTCATTTATTCATTTATTCATTTTTAGAAAATGGGACTAAAAAATTTATAAATAATATATAATATTTATATTATATATTATTTATAAAATATTATAAGCATCTGAAACTCAGGGATGTTTACACGATAAAAATGAATAAATGAATAAATGAATTGTCTTTCCCCCTAAAAATGCGCGAAATCCCAGTGTTTAATGCGGAAACGGCGATTTTTCGAAATAAACATACCCCCCCCAGATGAAAATCAGAGTAATCTGAGTAGTCTGTTTATTATACTGATTTTGTTGACTTATCTCTCTGATTAGGTTGTCTGCTTTCCTGCTTTGTTATAAATAATTTTCTGCTTTTCCTTTTCGGTTTTCAGGAGCCACCGCCTACTTCTCTAAGATTTTGCTGTCGAGATAAGTCTGGAAGGCTTCTTTGTAGATGTCGCCGATGGGAAGGGTGGTGTCTTTGTCGAGGGTGATGCGGTTCTTGTTGACCTCCTGGATCTTCGTAAGGTTGATGATGTAGGAGCGGTGGATGCGCATGAAGTAGTTGGGGAGGTGCTCTTCCATCTTCTTCATCGACAGGAGACTAATGATGGGTTTTGCCTCGCCCTCTACCCATACCTTGAGATACTCGCTCATGCCCTCGATATAACGTATGTCGGGGATGCTGACCTTCACGATGCGATAGTCGGTCTTGAGGAAGAGTGTGTTATCGTCGGTGTCGGCTGAGGGGCTGCCGGGCGCAGTACTGTCGGCTGTCGGTGTGGTAAGCGTCATGCGCTCCCTCAGCCGGTTGGCGGCACGCTGGAAGTCTTGCAGTCCGAAGGGTTTCAGCAGGTAGTCTACGGCATTCACTCGGAAGCCGTCGACGGCATACTCTGAGTAGGCTGTAGTGAAGACGATGAGTGGTGGTGCGGTGAGCGACTTCACGAAGTCCATGCCGTTGAGGTCGGGCATGTTGATGTCGCAGAAGATGGCGTCGACGGTGTCGTGTTCGAGGAAGGTGCGTGCTTCCAAGGCGCTCTGGCACTGGGCGGCGAGTTCGAGGAACGGCAACTTATTTATATAAGAGACGATCTGTTGGAGAGCCAGTGGCTCATCGTCGATGGCGAGACAGCGGATATTCATTTGTTTACGATTTGACGATTTACTATTTTAATGGTAGTGACAATTCCACAGAATAGACATTGGCATCATTGTGGATGGTGAGCGAGAAGCGATTGCCGTAGAGCAAGTTGAGCCGCTTGCGTACGTTGGCGAGCCCTACGCCGCCCTGCTGGGATGTGGTCGTTTGGTCGCTTGGTCGTTTGGTCGTTTCGGCAACAGAGTTTCGGCACGAGAAGTGCAGTTTGTCATGTTCCACCAGGACTTTCGCCTCGATGAACGAGTTATGCTGATAGGAGACGCCGTGCTTGAATGCGTTCTCGATAAAGGTGATGAGCATCAGCGGTGGGACTTGGCGGTCGGGCACCTCTGTGGGCAAGTCGATGTCGATGCGCACCTTGTCGGTGTAGCGCAGTTGCATCAGCGTGACGTAGTGGCGGATGAAGTCCATCTCTCGCGAGAGGGGCACCCCCTGCTTGTTGCCCTCATAGAGCACGAAGCGCATCATCTTTGACAGTTCCACGATGGTGTCCTTCGCCTTCTCGGGGTCGATGTCTACGAGTGCATGGATGTTGTTCAGCGTGTTCATGAAGAAATGGGGGTTAATCTGGTAGCGCAGGTATTCTAACTGCTGTTCCAGATTCTCATGCTCCAGTTGTATGAGTCGCTTGCGGTCCTCACGGCTGCGAAAGTAGCCCTTGATGCCGAGGTTGGCACCCAGCATGAGTATGAAGACGACGATGGCCATGATGTCGCGCTCGCCGACGATGGGGGGCGGGACGTCTTTATGCCGAGGCATGCGGTGTGGCCGGTGCCCGTCGGCCTGTTCCATGGGCGGTCTGTCTTCCGTCGGCTTCTTTATGTCGGGGCGGCTGTTGCACTGGTAAACGGAGAATGCCACAATCAGTACGGCTATGATGGAGAAGTAGGCCACACGTCTGTGCCCATGCACCAGCAGCGGTGCGAGGAGGAAGTTGTGCACGAGGAACAACGCCAGGTAGACGGCGAACTTACGCCATACGATGAACACCTCTCCCCAGTCGAATGCGACAGCCGAGCCGCTTACCGACCGTACATACAGGCTTAGTATCGGTGCCACAAAAAGCAGACCCCATACAATCAGGTATATCAGATTCTCATGTCGTGACTGTTTCATACGTTTATTTTGCCACAAAGATACAATATATAAGCCAACTCACCAAATCTTTTCAACGAAAAGCCTATTTTTATTCAACAAACAATCAATGGCTTATCCTCTTACTGCTTGTTCCTCTGAAATTGCAAGGGAATTTAGACTTTTTATAGATAAAAGTTTCGTGATTGTGGGGAAAATATTGTACCTTTGCAGAGGTTTATGAAGTCAATAGAAAGAAAAGAGAACGTGTTGGCGGCAGTCACACGCATTCTGGATAATTATTTAGAGATGAATAACCACCGTAAAACGGTGGAGCGTTATTCTATCCTCAAGGCGGTGTACAGCATCGACGGTCATTTCACTATAGAGGAACTGGGCGATGTGCTGGCCGATGAGTATAAGTTTCCCGTGAGCCGTGCCACTCTGTATAACACGCTGCGGTTGTTCATGGAACTGCGACTGGTGATACGCCATCGCTTTCAGGGCACCACGAAGTACGAGGCGTGCTATGATGACGACAGCCACTGCCACCAGATTTGTACAGTATGCGGCAAGGTGGTCGAGGTGAAGGCGCCCGAGATTAACGAGGCTATCAACGAGCTGCATCTGAAGCGTTTCCGCAAGGACGGCTTCTCGCTGTATATCTATGGCATCTGCTCTACATGTCAGGCTGTGATGACGCGCCAGAAACATAATAAGAAATCAAAGAATAATAAATAAAGGTTATGAATGTAACAGGTAAAGTAGACGTCTTGCTGGGATTGCAGTGGGGCGACGAAGGTAAGGGCAAGGTGGTCGACGTGTTGACCCCTCGCTATGATGTGGTAGCACGTTTTCAGGGCGGTCCCAATGCCGGACACACATTGGAGTTCGAGGGTCAGAAGTACGTGCTGCGCTCTATCCCTTCGGGTATTTTTCAGGGTGATAAGAAGAATATTATCGGCAATGGTGTGGTGCTGGCACCCGACCTCTTCATGGACGAGGCAAAAGCACTGGAGCAGAGCGGACACGACTTGAAGAGCCGCCTCTGTATCTCGAAGAAGGCCCATCTCATCATGCCAACCCACCGCCTGCTCGACGCTGCTTACGAGGCACAGAAGGGTAAGAACAAGGTGGGCACCACGGGCAAGGGCATCGGTCCGACGTACACCGACAAGGTGAGTCGCACGGGTCTGCGCGTGGGTGACATCCTCGACGGCTTTGAGGAAAAGTACGGCGCTGCAAAGGCTCGCCACGAGGCCATCCTGAAAAGCCTGAACTTTGAGGTCGACGGCGCACAGTTTGCCGAGGTAGAGAAGAAATGGATGGAGGGCGTCGACTATCTACGCCAGTTCCCCATCGTCGACTCCGAGCACGAGATCAACTCGCTGTTGCGTCAGGGCAAGAACATCCTCTGCGAGGGCGCTCAGGGCACGATGCTCGACGTGGACTTCGGTTCGTATCCGTTTGTCACCTCTTCAAATACGATATGTGCGGGGGCATGCACCGGTCTGGGCATCGGTCCCAATAAGATAGGCGAGGTCTATGGCATTATGAAAGCCTACTGCACTCGCGTAGGAGCAGGACCGTTCCCCACGGAGCTCTTCGACGAGACGGGCAAGAAGATTCGCGACCTCGGCCATGAGTATGGTGCCGTGACAGGACGTGAGCGCCGCTGCGGATGGATCGACCTGGTGGCTCTGCGCTATTCTATCATGGTCAACGGCGTCACCCAGCTCATCATGATGAAGAGCGACGTGCTCGACGACTTCGACACCATCAAGGCATGTGTGGCCTACAAGCAGAACGGTCGTCAGATAGACTACTTCCCCTACAACATCGAAGATGGCATCGAACCCGTCTACGAGGAGTTGCCCGGATGGAAGACCGACATGACCCGCTTCACCTCAGAGGATCAGTTCCCCGAGGCATTCCGCAACTACATCGCCTTCCTGGAGAAGCAGCTCGAAACGCCCATCACCATCATCTCAATAGGACCTGACAGAGAGCAGACGATAGTGAGGTGAGAGGTAAAAAAGCCTACCCAAGCCCTCCCAAAGGGAGGGATGTTTGGATAGATGATGTCTCAGAAGGAACAGTTTCAATGGATGGTGACGAGAAACGGCAGAAATGGGCTACGGCTGATGCCTTAGTTTATTGTTCGGTAGAGAATAATGCCGTGACAAATCGAAAGAAAATGACTGATGCAGAAGAATGCTTGTGGCATGAACTAAAAGGCAATCGTCTTGGCATTCATTTTCGCAGGCAGCATGTGATAGGCAGTTATATCGCAGATTTCGTTTCATTGAAGAATCATCTCGTTATAGAAATCGATGGTGAATACCATGCCGACCCACAGCAGCAGCTGTTGGACAACGAGCGCACCTTTTATCTACAGAGAAAAGGCTTTCGGGTCATCCGCTTTACTAACCAAGAAGTTTTAACAGACTTGGAGAGTGTTATGTCGTATATAATAAAAGCATTAGTATAAACAGAATTAAAAAAAATCTATCCAAAACATCCCTCCCTTTGGGAGGGCTTGGGTAGGCCTTGATTTTAGTATGAAACCCTCAATTCCCAAAGGAACGCGCGACTTCGGCCCCATGGAGATGGCCAAGCGCAATTATATATTCAACACCATACGCACGGTGTATGAGCTCTATGGCTTCCAGCAGATAGAGACTCCCGCGCAAGAGAACCTGTCGACACTCATGGGTAAGTATGGCGAGGAAGGCGACAAACTGCTGTTTAAGATACTCAACAGCGGCGACTACCTCTCGAAGATAGAGGATAGTGAGTTGACAGAACGCAACACCCTCAGACTGGCATCGAAGATTTGCGAGAAAGGACTGCGCTACGACCTCACCGTGCCCTTCGCCCGCTACGTGGTGATGCACCGCGAGGAACTGCAACTGCCCTTCAAGCGCTACCAGATGCAACCCGTGTGGCGTGCAGACCGTCCGCAGAAGGGACGCTACCGCGAGTTCTATCAGTTTGATGGCGACGTGGTGGGTTCTGACTCGCTGCTCAACGAGGTAGAACTGATGCAGATAGAAGATGAGGTGTTCTCTCGCCTGGGCGTGCGCGTACAGATAAAGATTAACAACCGTAAGATTCTCACCGGCATAGCAGAGGTAATCGGTGCTGCCGATCGTATCGTCGACATCACCGTGGCTATCGATAAACTCGACAAGATTGGCGAGGATGGCGTGGTGGTAGAACTGAAAGAGAAAGGACTCAGCGACGAACAGATAGCCAAGCTGAAGCCTATCATCAACCTCACCGGTACCAACGAGGAGAAGCTTGCCACCATCTCGGAGGTACTCAAGGACAGCGAGACGGGTATGAAGGGCGTAGAGGAAACCCGCTTCATCCTCGGAAGTCTGAGTAATCAGTCTGCTCTGAGAAATGAGATTCAGCTCGACCTCACCCTGGCCCGCGGACTGAGCTACTACACGGGTGCCATCTTCGAGGTGAAAGCCCTCGACACCCCGATGGGCAGCATCTCGGGAGGCGGGCGCTATGACAACCTCACAGGCATCTTCGGCATGCCAGGACTGTCGGGCGTAGGCATCTCCTTCGGCGTAGACCGCATCTACGACGTGCTCAATGCCCTCGACCTCTATCCGAAAGACTCGCTGCAGACCTCGCGCGTGCTCTTCCTCAACTTCGGTGAGCAGGAGGCTGCCTACTGTCTGCCCGTGCTGGCAGAGGTGCGCAAGGCCGGCATACGTGCCGAACTCTTCCCCGATGCTTCGAAGATGAAGAAGCAGATGTCGTATGCTAATGCCAAGCAGATACCCTTCGTGGTGCTCGCAGGCGAGACGGAGATGGCTGCCGGCAAGGTGACGCTGAAGAACATGGAGACTGGCGAACAGCAACTCGTCACTACGGAAGAACTGGTGAAAAAACTAATGTAAATCGTCAAATCGTAAATAACCATGATGATGAAAAGCTACTTAAAAGCCCTTGGCCTGATGGCTGCCCTGCTGGTGCTGACCTCGGCCACACAGAAGAAGACTGTTACCGTCTTTATGATAGGCGACTCGACAATGGCCAACAAAGACATCTCGCACGACCGTAAAGAGCGCGGATGGGGCATGGCCCTACAGTGTTATTTCGACGATAACATTCGCATAGAAAACCATGCCGTGAACGGACGTTCCTCGAAGTCGTTTATCGACGAAGGCCGTTGGCAGCGCGTGGTCGACCGCATCCAACCGGGTGACTACGTGGTTATCCAGTTTGGCCATAACGACGAGAAACCCAAGGCCGACCGACACACTGACCCGGGATCGACCTTCGACTATAACATCGCCCGCTTCATCCGTGAGACCCGTGAGAAGGGTGGTATACCCATCGTGATGAACTGTGTGGTGCGTCGTAACTTCTTCGTCAAGGCTCCCGAGAACGACGACGATGAGAAACTGCGTACCACGACCTTCAAGGATGGTGCCAAGATGATTGAGGGCGACTCGCTCATCGACACCCACGGACTCTATCGTGTGGCTCCCCGCGACGTGGCTAAGCGCATGAATGCCTTCTTCGTGGATGCCAACAAGATAACCCATGACCTGGAACAGGGTCTGGGTACCGAGGCTTCAAAGAAACTCCACATGTGGTTCCTGCCGGGCGAAGAACCCAGCGTGCCCGATGGTCGTCAGGATAATACCCACTATAACGTGCATGGCGCACAGGTGGTGGCACGCCTCCTCGCTGATGCTATCTGTGAGGTGGTTCCTGTCTTGGCTCCCTTCCGCACAGAGGCTGACATCACCGTCGACAAGAAGGGTAGGGGCGACTTCCTGTCGCTCGACAAAGCACTTGAAACCGTCGACCCGTTGAAACCCTGTAAGATACAGATACTGGGCGGCGAGTGGATTCGTCCGCAATTGCCCAAGAAGGCAAAGATACAATTCATCCTGCGTGAAGATGCCAAATTCAAAGACTGATGATTAACGATTTCAACTACTACGCTCCTACGCGTGTCGTCTTCGGACGTGACTCGGAAGCACAGTTGCCCCAGTTGATACATGCCAACGGCGGCGCACGGGTGCTGGTACACTATGGCGGTGGCTCTGCTCGTCGCTCCGGACTGCTCGACAAGGTGTTTGACATGCTCGATACAGCTGGCATCTACTATAAAGAGATGGGTGGGGTGGTTCCCAACCCGCTGCTCTCGAAGGTCAACGAGGGTATTCAACTCTGTAGGCAGGAGAAGATAGACTTCATCCTGGCCGTAGGAGGAGGTAGCGTCATCGACTCAGCCAAGGCCATAGGCTACGGCGTGGGCTACGAAGGTGATGTGTGGGACTTCTGGGACGGCAAAGCCCGTCCGCAGTCGTGTCTGCCCATAGGAGTCATGCTTACCATTCCCGCAGCAGGCAGCGAGATGTCAAACAGTTGCGTGATAACCCGCGATGAGGGGCTTGTCAAAAGAGGCATCAACAGCGACCTGTGCCGATGCCGCTTCTGTATCATGAACCCCGAGCGTACCTATACCCTGCCTCCTTATCAGACGGCGGCAGGCGCTACCGACATCATGATGCACACCATGGAGCGATACTTCACGAAATATGATGAGATGACGCTCACAGACGCTATTGCCGAGGCTCTGCTGCGCACGGTAAAGGATAGTGCCTACGAGGTGCTGCGCCATCCAGAAGATTACCGCCACAGGGCACAGATAATGTGGGCTGGTTCGCTGGCACATAACGACCTGACAGAGTGTGGTACGACAAAGGACTTTGCCACACACCGACTGGAACATGAGCTGAGCGCACTCTTCGGAGTGACCCACGGCGCAGGTCTGGCTGCCCTCTGGGGCTCGTGGGCACGATATGTGATGCCGCTACACGTGCATCGCTTCGTACAGTTCGCTGTCAATGTGATGGGGGTAACCCTCGACTATGCAAATCCCGAGGAAACTGCCATGAAAGGCATAGAAGCCATGGAACGTTTCTATCGTGACATACAGATGCCCACCAGCATACCCGAACTGATAGGGCGTAAGGCTACCGACGAGGAGATTGACGAGATGGTGCGCAAGTGCAGTCGTGGAGGTACCATCACTATCGGTTCGCTGGAGGCGCTCGACGCTTCCAGAATGGAAACCATCTATCGATTGGCTAATGAATGAATTGTTAGAACAACTGAACGAGAGTCAACGAGAGGCGGTGCTCTATATCGACGGGGCATCGCTTGTCATTGCTGGTGCCGGATCAGGAAAGACCCGTGTGCTGACGTTTAAGATTGCCTATCTGCTTCAACAGGGAATGAAACCCTGGAATATACTGGCGCTGACTTTTACCAATAAGGCGGCTCGAGAGATGAAAGAACGCATAGGCAGATTGGTAGGAGAACAACAGGCACGCTATCTGCAGATGGGCACCTTCCATTCGGTCTTCTCACGTATTCTGCGTGCTGAGGCAGAGAAGATAGGATACAATTCCAATTTCACTATCTACGACCAAACGGATGCCCGTTCGCTGGTGAAGAGCATCGTGAAGGAGATGGCGCTCGACGATAAGGTGTATAAGCCCAATAGCGTGAGCGACCAGATATCGATGGCTAAGAACCATCTGATACTGCCTGACGCCTTTGTCAACTGCTCACTCTACGACCCTAAAAAGGCAAAGGTGGCTGATATATATATAAGGTATACGGAACGCTGCAGGCAGGCTAATGCAATGGACTTTGACGACCTGCTGGTGCAGACGTACCTGCTGTTTCGCAACCATGAGGATGTGCGCTTGAAGTATGTGGACAGGTTCCATTACGTACTTGTCGACGAGTATCAGGACACTAACTATGCCCAACAGCAGATAGTGCTGCAGTTGACCCGTGAGCGCCAAATGGTCTGCGTGGTGGGCGATGATGCCCAGAGCATCTATAGTTTCCGAGGCGCTAATATAGATAATATCCTGAACTTCCGAGAGGCCTACGATAATGCAAAACTCTTCAAACTGGAGCGCAACTACCGTTCCACTCAGCTCATCGTGCAGGCGGCTAACAGCCTGATTCGCAAGAACGAACGGCAGATACCAAAGGATGTGTTCAGTGAGAACGAACAGGGCGAGCGACTGACCCTGAAACCGGCTTACAGCGACAAGGAAGAGGCTATCATCGTATGCAATGATATCAAGCGCATACGCAGGCAGGATCATTGCGAGTATAGCGACTTCGTCATACTCTATCGTACTAATTCTCAGAGCCGTAGCTTTGAGGAACAGATGCGTAAGGATGGTATTCCTTATCGTATCTATGGCGGACTGAGTTTCTACCAGCGCAAGGAGATAAAGGACGTGATAGCCTACTTCAGACTGGTGGCTAACCCTGACGATGAGGAGGCCTTGAAGCGTATCATTAACTATCCCACACGTGGCATCGGTGATACAACACTTAATAAGATAGTGGAAACGGCAACACTACGTAGCGTGTCCCTATGGACGGTCATCAGTCAGCCAGTGATGTTCGGGTTGCAGGTGGCAGCAGCAACGGCAAAGAAGATTGAGGACTTCAGACAACTCGTGGAAGGATGGAGAATGCGCATGGAAACTGAGGATGTCTACCAACTGGGACATGCTATCATCATGGAGAGTGGTATCTCGAAAGAAATCTACGGCAGTCGTAATCCTGAGGATATCTCACGACAGGAGAACCTGGAGGAGTTTCTCAGTGGTATGCAAGACTTCGTGGAGAGTCGTAAGGAAGAGGGACTGGAAGACCAGGTGAGCATGACCGACTTCCTGCAAGAGGTTTCGCTACTGACCGACCTGGATAGTGAGGGAGAGACCGACCAGCCGAAGGTGTCGCTGATGACGATTCATGCAGCCAAGGGACTGGAGTTTCCTACTGTCTTCGTCGTCGGACTGGAAGAGAATATCTTCCCGTCGCCGATGTGCACTAACTCGATGCGTGAACTGGAGGAGGAGCGTCGACTGCTCTACGTCGCTATCACGCGAGCCGAGAAACATTGTATCCTGACCTGTGCGCAATACAGATTCCGATATGGACGAATGGAGACTGACTCGCCATCGCGATTCATCCGTGATATAGACCCTAAACTGCTGCAAGTGGAGGATGAGAAATCCAAGATAGGAGAGGATAGCTACGGCAGTAGCAGTATGCCATGGAAAAGTCAGCGAAACAGCTATGGAGGTTCGCGCTCGGCTGCTTGGATGCAGAATGCCCATCCGGTGGCATCGCAGTTTAAGGCCGACCCTATGCATCGACAAGTGGCTCCCCGTAGAGCGGAGACACCTGTAGAACCTTTCTCGGAGAGTTTCAAGCGTCAGTTGCAACATGCCAGTGGCGGTCGGTTCAAACCCATTCAACAGCCAGCATTTACACCGCCATCTACTGTGGCGACCGATGGACTGCATGAGGGCAATGTCATTGAGCATCAGCGCTTCGGCATTGGCACGGTCATCAAAACGGAAGGGGTGGGCGAGAATGCCAAAGCAACGGTTGAGTTCCGTAATGCAGGCACCAAACAACTGCTGTTGAAATTCGCGAAATATACAGTTCTCAAATAATAATAAAGGCACGGAAAACAATCCGTGCCTTATGTTTTTTATTAGAGCGCTTCGTCATCGGGACGCTCTATCCTGCGAGTAACTTTCGGGAGATGCTTCTTCTTCCTGAGATAAGCCTCCTTGCGGGCTTCATAGTCCTGTTGATGCTTTTCCAAATAGCCGTCAGCCATACTCTGACTTACTTGAAGTGAGAATAGATAACACTAATCTTAATAGGTGTGTCGCCACCTACTAGACGGGTACTGGTCAGGGACATGTCGTTCTCAACATTGGTAATAGACGACGAACTGGTGGTAATCTTGACAGGAACCAGCACTACCTTGTTCCAGTTTGGGTGATGGGACTCCCAGTTGCTGTCGGCCTTCATGCCTTCCTCATGCCTTCTCCATAACTCTGTGATGAGATTGGAGATGTTTGAGAAGGTGTAGCAGTTGGAATTGGAAGAATTGAACGAACTGGTGTACGATGTGATATTGTCGGGCACGTTGTTATGCTCGAAATAAGTATAGAGACTGTCACGCTCCAACATCAGGATGGTTGAAGGAATGCTCAACTCACGGTCATCGAATGTTTGATTGTTAAGACGCTGGAACACTATCTTCGAGGCTATCAAAGAGTCGTTCTCATGGTTCTGCTTAATCTCTTTAATGGGAAGGGTTACTTCGGTAAACAGACCGGCAGGACTCTTCAAGTATGTATGTTCGCTCTCACTAACAAGCGAGGTGAGAATGCTCTTGTCGTTGAGAACATGGGTCGTCTGCGTCACTTCTTTCGTACCGGCAAGGGTCAGCAGGCCTTTCACAACGGCGGTGTCGGTATCGACACTATAATACATGCGCAAACCAATATCGGATACCTTGGCGTGGAACCCCCAGCCGTCGGTCACCTCGAAGAAGAAGCCGGGACATACCTCATGGGCAAAGACATAGGAGTTGCGGAAGTTCTCGGGATGATCGAAATACTGACGCATCAGGTAAGTACCATAGTTATTATATGTAGTCCCTTGAACATCGGTATAAGGCTCGTTGAGCGTGATACGAACATTGTTCAGGTAGGACGTTGCATTGCGGGAGTCCTCAGAATCAGTCATGTTGGTATAGGTAAAGACCTTGTCTTTCTTCAAGCCATCGACCCTCAACAACTCTTGCTCACGAAGGTCGAAGTTGGAGTAATAACGATGACCATCGACCATGGGCTCAGCCAACTCATGAACACGCATCTTCATAGCTGTCAGATTGTTTGCAGAAAGGAATGGCGACTCCAGATAGAGAATAAGGTCGCAGGAGTCGGCAACGCCACGACCGTCCTCACGATTGTATATCTTCTCCTCGGGCACTATATAAGTGGTCTCCAGAAGGTGGAACTGCGTGGTAAACTCGCTGGTCACATCGGCACCTGTCTCGGGGTCTTTCACTTTTCCAAAATAGCAAGTGTTGGTCAGAGAAAGAACAGAATCGGCCATGATGGTACGACTGAGAGCCTCATATTCAGAGGCATTGTTGACCACCAAGTCCTCATCACTGGTAAGCGAAGAACCGATGGTCATAGTATCTTCGTCACATGAAGAAATGGCTATTGTCGAGAAAACGACGCCAGCCAAATATAAGAATCTTTTCATGTCTCTTTGTTTATATCATTCTCCGCATATCTTATCGTAGAAAGACTCATAGTCATCGGCAAAGTCTTCAGAATAAGGCAGCAGCGGAATGTTCTTTTCGTTAACGTGTTTCACCAGATCGGCATTGACTTCTTTGTCGGCAATCACGATGCCGTCGCTGTAATCAATGGCCAATTTAGCCAACTCCTTGAAATCAAAATGATCATGATAACTGGATAGTACGTCTGCTTTGGCATCGCGAAATTCCAGACATTTCTTGAAATTGTCGCCAAGCTCAAGCTTCAACTCCTTAGTGAAAAGAGAGGTTATCACTTTGGTGTTGGAGAAAGAGGGCTCTTCGTGATATGCTGTCTTGATGTAAAGAGGTACTACGGCACTCATCCAACCTTGACAATGGATGATGTCGGGTACCCAGCGCAGTTTGTTGACGGTCTCCAGCACACCTCTGGCAAAGAATATAGCACGTTCGCCATTGTCAGGATAGTCCATACCCATCTCGTCGACCTTCATCTGACGCTTGGCGAAATAGTCCTCATTGTCAATGAAATAGACTTGCACACGGCTGGATTGTATACTCGCCACCTTAATGATAAGAGGATGGTCGGTGTCGTTGATGATAAGGTTCATACCCGATAGACGCTGCACTTCATGCAACTGACCACGACGCTCATTGATAGTTCCCCATTTAGGCATGAACGTACGAATCTCATGATTTCTCTCTTGCATGACGCGGGGCAGTTCTCGACCCATCAACGACAAATTACTATCAGGTACGTAAGGTGCTATCTCCTGATTGATGAAAAGAATCTTCTTCTTTACCATTTGGTTTATAATTATTTCCATGCAAAGGTACGAATTTTTCTTTGGAAATCAAAGATTTTTGACGTTTTTATGAAAAAGTGACAAATTATAAGGTTATTTTTAGACTTTTTTTTTTTTATTTGATAAAAATGTTGTTATTTTGCACCCCGAAATACGCAACTTATAAAAGAAATGAAAGTTTTCAACAAGATTGTTGACTTGCAGAATGCGCTCTTTGATGATCGCAAGCAGGGAAAAACGATTGGTTTTGTGCCCACAATGGGGGCACTTCATGAAGGACATGCATCTTTGGTGCGTCAGAGTGTGAAGGATAACGACATTACTGTGGTATCGGTATTCGTCAATCCAACTCAGTTTAACGACAAGAATGATCTGAAGAACTATCCTCGTACATTAGATGCTGATTGCGCCTTGTTGGAAGAGTGTAAGGCTGACTATGTCTTTGCTCCGTCAGTAGAGGAGATGTATCCTACACCCGACACTCGTCAGTTTGAATATCCACCGGTGAGTACGGTGATGGAAGGTGCTCATCGCCCTGGGCATTTCAATGGAGTATGTCAGGTGGTAAGCCGTCTCTTCTATATCGTTCGTCCTGACAAGGCTTACTTCGGAGAAAAAGACTGGCAGCAGATAGCAGTTGTAAAGGCGATGGTGAAACACCTGGGACTGGGTGTACAGATTGTGGAATGTCCCATCGTGCGCGATGCTGACGGACTGGCTCGCTCCAGCCGCAACACGCTGCTCGCTCCCGATGAGCGTGCCATAGCTCCAACTATCTACAAGGCTCTGAAGAATAGTTTGACCTATGCAAAGAAACATACGCTCAAGGAAACCCACGACCACGTGGTAGATACTATCAATGCCGTAGAGGGACTTGAAGTGGAATATTTTGCCATCGTAGATGGGGATACTTTACAGAATGTAGAAAACTGGGATGACTCAGACTATGTCGTTGGCTGTATTACGGTATATTGCGGAAAGACGCCAATCCGTCTGATAGACCATATCAAATATAAATCGTAAGTAGTAAATTCGCAAATCGTAAATCATAATGATGATAGAAGTACTGAAGTCGAAACTTCATTGTGTTCAGGTGACGGAAGCCAATCTGAACTACATGGGAAGCATCACTATAGATGAGGATTTAATGGATGCCGCCAATCTGATTGCCGGAGAGAAGGTACAAGTAGTGGATAATAACAATGGCGAACGCTTTGAGACTTATATTATTAAAGGAGAGCGCGGTAGTGGTTGTGTGTGCCTGAATGGAGCCGCTGCACGAAAGGTGCAAGTTGGCGATACCATTATCATTATCTCGTATGCAATGATGGATTTCGAGGAGGCAAAGCGGTTTACACCCACGGTGGTGTTCCCCCTAAACAATAAAATAGTGGAAGGCTAATCACCTCCCACTATTTTTTTATCTTTTCACTCTTTTCTTTTATACAATGTACTGGTCGCTGATGCTCTCGTTGTTGATGACACGACGAATGGTTTCAGCAAACATGTCAGCTACTGAAAGTTGCTTCACCTTTGAACAGGTTCCATAGTAGGGAATAGAGTCGGTGAATACTATTTCTTCCAAAGCGGACTCTTGAACACGGTCGCTGGCAGGACCACTCATCACGCAATGAGAAGCACAAGCTCTGACACTCTTAGCGCCTGAGGCAATCATCAGGTCGGCTGCTTTTGTAATAGTACCAGCAGTATCTACCATGTCATCGACAATAACAACGTTCTTACCTACAACATCACCAATAATCTGCATAGTGGCTACCACATTGGCACGGGCACGGGTCTTGTTGCAAAGCACAAGAGGACAGCCCAGATACTTGGCATAGGTGTTGGCACGCTTCGAACCACCCACATCGGGAGAGGCAATAACCAGTTCGTCGAGCTTCAGACTCTGCAGATAGGGGAGGATAACACCTGAAGCATAAAGGTGGTCAACGGGGACATTGAAGAAACCCTGTATCTGGTCAGCATGCAAGTCCATCGTAATGACACGGTTGACACCTGCCACACTCAAAAGATCGGCCACTAGTTTGGCTCCGATGGATACACGGGGCTTGTCTTTACGATCCTGACGTGCCCATCCAAAATAAGGAATGACAGCATTGATGGTTCTGGCGGATGCACGCTTTGCTGCATCTATCATCAGAAGAAGTTCCATCAAGTTGTCGCTGGTGGGGAAAGTGCTCTGTACCAGGAAGATGTCTCTACCACGGATAGACTCTTCATAAGATACTGCAAATTCTCCGTCAGAGAACTTTGTCATTTGCATTTTGCCCAGAGGACATCCCAAGCTTTCGCAGATTTTTTCTGCCAGGTATCTCGTTGCTGACCCCGAGAAAACCATGTAAGAGTTCGTTGTGCTCATTGTTATATTTGATAATCTAAATCAATCGATATTAGTGAACGGCCTTGTACAACTTCTGGAAATGGGAAATAAGCTCCTTGTAATCCTGACCTTGGTGAATGTTAAAACGGTTCCACAGGTCGCCACATACAACAACACCGCCAAAGCCAAGGTCACGCATCTGTCTCACATTGTCAAGGTTCATACCTCCTAAAGCGTATACTTTCTTGTCGATAAGTCCCTTCTTCGAGGCCATCTTCAGTTCGTCCATGCTGAGGGTCTGATGGTCGTCGGGATTGCTCTGACTGTCGAAGATTGTTTTCAGAAAAACGTAGTTTGACTGCTTCTTCGCATCGTGAAGTTCTTCTATACGATGGCATGTCCTGCTGACATTACCTTTATAACCAGCAGGAAGCTCGCTGTTGGCATCATTCAGATGGATGCCGCGAAGATTGAATTCATCTCTGAGATAGAAATGGTCGTGTACGGATATCTTCTTATAATATTCTTCAGGAATGAGTGTCAGTAAGCGTTCAGAATAGACGGGTTCCGAACCGGGCTTATATAGGTGCAGATTCTCCAAACCTTCCTCGAAGAGGGTTGTGAGAATCTGATTTTCTTCCACGAAAAACGTGGCTTTCGTCATGATGATGAGTTTCATCTGCAAACCTTTTTGGTTATTCGATGCAAAATTACAAAAAAATATCGTTAGTGCAAAGGAAATAACACAAAATATTCTGTTTTAGCCTTTTTAATAGATGCAGCTCATTTATACCGTTGCAAGGTAATTCCCATCAGTCCGACTACGACATCGTTGGACAACGTTCTTAGGGTCAGTTGCTTGAGTTTCTTTTGTGGGTTCAAAGGCATGTCGAGGATGATGCCGGCACCTTTCTCGAGTTTGCGGTCGTTATAACTGCCTGCAATGCCAGATGCAACGGGTTTTCCATATCGTTTGCCCATCGGCATCAGTTCGCGGGTGACTCTTGCATTGGTAAAATCGATGCGGTAGGGACGAGGCTGTGCAGAATGGAAAGCGAGTCCATCCTCGTAGTAGTCTTGTTCAATGGGGCACCAGTTATGCGGGTTTTGCAGATGTAATGTGTCTGCTGTTCCATCGGTATAATTGACAATGACCAATGCGTTATCAATTCTGCTCTGCATGTGGTTGGTAGAACCGGCCATCAGCAGGTAGGCGTGTGAGGCTTTGCCCTTCAAAGGAATACTGATAGCATCTGGGTAATTGTCCCATAGTGAGGTGTATGCGATATTGTTTCCCTCTGCAGGCGTACGGAAGGGAATACCCAAATGGTCGGTTGTAAGGATACCGTCTTTTACTTGTTGACGTAGGAAGGAGTCATCTATGTTGGCTTTGGCATCTGGGTGGCACCAGTCGCCGATGCCGTGAATAGGAATCTGCAGAGTGGTATATGGAGAACGTGGCGTGAGATAGTCGTTCTTGAAGATGTCGCTGACGTTGCTGTTCAGTTGCCTGTCCATGTTGACAGTGGTCATCCGTGTGGGCTGTACGTCATTGAAGTTGTTGCCCCATGCTGAGCCATCGATGTGTTCACTCCGAGCGATGGGGGCCTTTGGTGTGCGTCGGGGTGCCCTATGCACTACGAAGGTCTGCTTCTTATCTGAAGAGCCTATGGTTTCAACATAGCTGCCATCACCTGTGTTTTGGCGAAGGTGGATGGTAAGAGGTTGGGCGAAGTGCTGTTCGACCTCGTAGATGTCCTTGTCGCCTTCTCGCCGGAAGGTATATTTAAAATAAGGTGTAGTGATGCTAGCATGATTCCACTCATCGGGAAAACCGGGTCTCAAGATGCAATAGCCATCGAGTGCTTGTGGTATGATGCCGAAGAGTCCCTGTATGAGTGCTCTTGCAGAAATACCGGTGTTGTCCGAGAAGTCTCGATAAAGTTCGCCGCGGGCCTTGTCGTAGTAACTAATCTGTCCAAAGTTACCAGGACTGCTACCCAGATAGGCAAAGTCGAGGATATTGGCTTTCAAAAGGCGGTAACCTTCCTCGCTGCGTCCTGCCAGGAAGTATGCCAGTGCCGTGTGCATAACCTCCTCTCCGGCCACGTTATTGATACTCCATTCATAGGGTAGCCAGTCGGTGGTTGAGATGGTGGTAAGTGGTGAGGGCAGAGTGGTAACGACAGGGATATGTGGAATACAGGAATCCACATACTGAGTAGCCTGAAAAGCCTGTTCGGGGGTGCAGGCACCACAGTCGATAGGTGTGTAGATGCTCCAAAGGGCAGCATGGTCGTGGGTCCGCTTCAAACCCATCATGTCCTGATATTCTGCCCAATGACCTCTTTGATTCAACCAAAGTCTATTGTTCATTGCCGTCAAGGTTTTCTCAGCTTCCTGACGGTAATAGGTCGGGTCTTCGCCTAAAACCTCTGCAATGCGTGCAGCTGTTTTGAAACCTCTGTAGTTATAAGCCGACGAATGAGTCACAGCGCCGCTGTTATAATATAAGGCATCACTTGCCCAAATGCAACAATAGGCATCGTAAAGACCATCATCGTCTGGGTCGTAGTTGCGCTTTTCCCAAGCAAGATGTCGTTTCAGTAATGGCCACATCTCCCTAATATAAGTGGTGTCGGCATCGTATTCAAAGTGCCAGAGCAACTCATCAATATAGTTGAGGTTCATGTCGTAATGATGCATCGTGCTCGTGCTGTTAGGATTGCGCGTGATGTAACCATTGCTGTACATCTGAGTGCCCCATTTCTTCTCTGCGCGCGCCAGTCCTTTCTCTGGATCTTGCGTAGGATGGGGTATGGTTGGCTCAATGTTGGCTATCTGGCTGGCAGCATAGGCCGAAAAGTGGGTACGGGCGCGTTCAGGCAGACCTAGCACATCGCCAAGATAAGCGGCTCGCCAACCATTGAGCGGCATGCGCCATACCACGGCTCCATGCAGCCATACCTTACCGTCCCATGCACCGTCGGCAGCAGCCATAAGCGCACCACCCATCGCGTTCAGATAGGGGTCGGGGGTATCGAAGACGATGCTATTCGCCAGCCATTGCTGGTGCTTCGTCGCCTTCTCATAGAGTAGTCTGCCTTCTTCTTCGGTAGTGACAGACAACTGATACTTGTCGTCTTTCAGCTTCAGTATCAGATAGTGTTTTTGTGCATCTGCTTTCCAACTGACGGTCTGTCGGTTGTTGTCTGTCTGTGACGGATTAAAACTGTCGGCGGGGTCGGAGCCTAAATCGCCGGAGCGCTTAAACTTAGGCCTGAGCACGTCGCCCACGATACAGGTGATGGTTGCATCTGCTGAAAGAGCATGCGGATGGATGCACCATATGGCAGTCTCTTCTTCTGGATGTGCCAATATAGTCATCTCTAGATAACCCTTCCCCCAGGCATCATCGGTCAGAAGATAGCTGCGCATGCCGGCTTCATAGCGCGCTACGCAATGGGTAGTGTTCTCAAGGGCAAAGGTCTTCCCCTCGTCTTCCAGTGTGAAACGGATGTTACGATGGGCACGCTTGCGGAAGATGCCAAAGATAGGGCGGTCGCTCGTTTCGATACGGTATTCCGTTGGACTGCCATAGAGTGCTCGCGTGTATCGGTTATTGCCATCATAGCAAACAATCTCTCTGCCTTCAGGGTGGTACTGGAAGGGGCGTGCTTCCTCAGCACATACTGTGATGGATATACCTGTGATTATGCTTAGTAGAAAATGTCTGTAGTTCATTTGTTGTTCAGTTTGTTGATAATTGGCAACAAAAATACAAAAAAATATGGGAAGCACCAAATATACGATCGGTTTTATGACAATGGGCGGAATGTATACTAACAAAAAAGGAGCCACGAAAGCTCCAATTTCGTGATTCCGTCGGGATTCGAACCCGAGACCCACAGCTTAGAAGGCTGTTGCTCTATCCAGCTGAGCTACGGAACCATCGCCTTTAAAAGTACTACTTTTTCTTTTAGCGGATGCAAAGGTAGTTATTTTTTTCAAAACTTCCAAATTTTAGACCTTAAATCTGATGTATGCTCGGTCGTCGAATGAATTATTGCCACGCATGAAAGCTTTTGTCGCTTTGAAGGTGCCGATGTTCAGAGGATCGTTGCTTCTCTGAGATTCAAGCTTAGCCTCTGATTCGGAAAGGGTAGGACAAAGGAAAGGATACCCATCGCTTGCCAGAATAATCTCCCATGGTTGGAAGTCAAGGGGGAGTATGCGCACATGAACCATGTCTATTGCAAAGCCATCGATGACACTATAGGTTTTGTTTTGATTCTGCATCGTTTCTAGCATGCGGGGGATGATGGCTTGTCGAGCACTATCGTCCTCAAGGAAATGTTCCCGTGGATTGTCGCTCTCGTTGATGATGGCAGCCCGCTGTTCTGCAAGTTCCTGTTCGTAGGGCTTGGGGTTGTCGAGGTAAAGGGGTGAGCCGGCAGCTAAACCACAAGGCACTAAAAGTGCTTGGCAGTCACCAATCATCCATATCTCTCGGTTCAGTCGGCTAAAGATGACGGCACTGGCGGTTAGGCGGTCTTCAGGATGCGTTTCGAGTAGTGAGAGTTGTGATGACTTATAATGTCTTTTTATATATTTCGTCACACCTATACAGAATTCACGGCAGGAAGACGTCTTTGGCATGCGCTTGATATACCTGGCAATGAGCATCATAGCGTATTCGCCATTGCTATGGAAATAACTGTAGCGACGATTACTTTTACTGGTACTGCCATCGATGACCGCAATGAAATCATCTGTGACGACGATGCCGTCCTCGCTTTTCTTCTTTGGGTTCTTCGGAACGATTGTTTGTTCGATAATCTGCATAATTGCGATGAGGAGGTGTTGGGAATAGTTTGGAGATAAGATCCGGTCGTCCGATACGTCGAAGACTCTGTTCGATACTTCTGCGCTCCTCGGGTTTATACCAGAAAAAATACTGCCTCTGTGCCAGTTTCTCACGTGGCGTCTTTGCAGAGAAAACTGGTTCCAGTGTGTAGGGGTCATAGCCGGTGTACCATGTCTCAGTAGCAATCGTCATCGGGGTTGGCGTGAAGTCCTGCACCTGTTCAAGTTGGAAATCCATGTCCTTAGTGAGTACTGCCAGTTCCGCCATATCCTCTTCCTTGCATCCAGGATGCGAGCTGATAAAGTAGGGTATGATTTGTTGGCGCAGGTTTTCCTCACGATTGATGCGGTCGAAGATTCGTTTGAAGTCATAGAACTGCTTAAACGACGGTTTGCGCATGAGCATGAGCACGCGGTCGCTGGTATGTTCAGGAGCAACTTTTAGTCTACCGCTTACATGTCGGGTTATCAGTTCGCGTGTGTAAACTTCTGCAGAATGGTTTGCGGCTTCTTCTTTACTCTTATACAATAGTAAATCATAACGTACTCCACTACCTATAAAACTCTTTTTTACTTCTGGCAGTGCATCTACAGCACGATAGATGTCTATTAACTTTTGATGATTCGTGTCGAGATTCGGACAAATATTCGGGTGTATGCAACTGGGACGCTTGCACTTCTTACAGGCACTGAGGTTGTGACCATGCATGCCATACATATTGGCAGAAGGACCACCAAGGTCAGAGAGGTAGCCTTTGAAGTCGGGCATCTGGCACACTTTTTTGACCTCTTTGAGAATGCTTTCTTTTGATCGACAAGCTATGAACTTGCCTTGATGGGCAGAGATGGTACAGAAGGCGCAACCGCCGAAGCAACCACGATGGATATTAACTGAGAACTTAATCATCTCGTAGGCGGGGATGCGCTTGCCCTTGTACTTGGGATGAGGTAGACGGGTGTATGGCAAATCGAAAGAAGCGTCAATTTCAGCTGTGGTCATAGGCGGGTAGGGCGGGTTGACAACAACGGTCGTTCTCGCTGATGCGTTTCCGTATACCTGTAGGAGACGTTTGGCATGCATCATATTCGACTGCTCCTCGATATGTCGGTAGTTCTCAGCCTCTGCCCGTTTGTTTTGCAGACACTCCTCATGGGAGTGGAGCACGATATCTTCTGCCGTGGGGGTAATGTCAGACGCCAGATAGACCGTTTGTGGTATATCGGTGATGTCTGCGATAGACGATCCTTCTGACAGTCGGCGAGCCAGTTCTACAATGGGCTTCTCGCCCATGCCATAGACAATGAGGTCGGCTCCAGAATCAATAAGGAGAGAAGGACGCAGTTGGTCTTGCCAGTAGTCATAGTGGGTCAGTCGACGAAGTGATGCTTCTATACCACCTAGGATAACGGGAACGTCGGGGTAGAGCTGTTTGAGAATTTTCGTGTATACGATGGTGGGATACTCTGGTCGCATGTCGTGACGGCCATCAGGCGAGTATGCATCCTCGGAACGGAGCCGACGGGCTGCTGTGTATTTGTTGACCATTGAATCCATGCAACCGGGCGATATTCCAAAGAAAAGACGTGGTCTTCCCAATTTCCTAAAATCACGAAAGTCGCCATGCCAATCCGGTTGTGGAACAATAGCGACACGATAGCCTGCCGCTTCGAGCGTTCGTCCGATGACTGCAACACCAAAAGATGGATGGTCTACATAAGCATCTCCAGAGAACAGAATAATGTCGAGCTCACCCCATCCTCTTAGTTCTACTTCCTTCTTGGTCGTAGGCAGAAAATCAGTCAGCCGATACTCCATCTGGTGTCAGTCGATTTTCCCAGTTTACATAGGCATCAATGAGATTGCGTAATCCAAACGCTTTCATATTGGGGTGATAGATGACATCAAGACACAAATCTAAAAGGGATTTGTCGGTGCCTACTTCCGATTCTAAAAGTCCTCTTACGTTTAACTTCAGTTTATCAAGAACTTGATCGTCGACAATGCCATTTGAATCGATAAGGTCTTTTAGCAACTGATAGTGTTCGATAGTTTGGAAGTGTTGTTCAGAAATCATTATGCTTCTTGTGCCTGAAGCGTTGGCTTGAATAGTTATCATAATTATTGAGTTATTAGGAAGTTAAGAATGCCTCTCATAAGACGTTCTCTTGTGACGGGGTCTGTGATACATTCGAAAGGGAATCCCATGGTAAAGGCATGATAGTCGTTCCCTTTGTAAGCAACAGCTGCACTGGTGTTGGAGTCTTTGTAAACCATAGCAGGGAAGGCGTGTGGAACTGATGGAGCTAAGATGTCTGTTTGTGTTGCCGCATAGTGAGTGTCATTGAGTTGGCTGAAATAATTAAAGTCAAGACCTAATCCTCCTACGTTGCCAGATGTGTTCCTGCATACACCTGCTAAAGTACATTTTAGCAAACTACTGACATCATTTTGTTCTTCCATTGTCTTTTGATCGCTTGCTACGTAGGCTCCGCTTACAAGCAAGTGACCTCCTTTCTTTGTAAAGGGCAATAATGCTTTACTCAGTTTGGTGCTGAATGCTTTATATGGTTTTAAGCTGTGTCCGTCATTGCGTTCTAAACCAAGAAGCACATCAGCAATTTGACATTTCTTTAATGAATAAGTTCCGTTCTCAACTGCTTGGACAGATGTACTCACAATATTATATGCACCAGCCTTTTGTATGGCTTCGGCATGTGTACGAACATAATTAAAATCGTTTCCTGCAATGAAATATCCTGCCAGCTCATCAGTAGAGAAACCGAGTCCTGTGGAATCCTCAATACCTAATTGTAAGGGGTCAAAGACACGCTGTCTTCCTAACCATCCTGCTGTGCGGCCATAGCTGATGCCGGGGTCTTCGTCGATATCAAATCCTTGTCCGGTGCTACTGATGGCTGGTGAAGAAAGACGATGGAAGTCATTGATAATGCATACTGTTTGTTGAGCATCAGGGTCGTAGAGGGCAGAGAGTACTTCAGTAGGGAAACTGACTCCCCCCTGGTTTGAAGCTGCTACCTGAAAACTGTATAGCACACCTGGTATTAGCTTGATGTTGCACGATGTGCCTTTAAGTTGCGTGCCATTGTCAAATCCACCGTTGTTTTGTGCCATATAAAGCACATATCCTGTGGGAACGGATGTCGGTTCACCTTTTTCCACCACAGGGTTCCAAGCAATTTTGATCTCTCCCTCTTTTCCTGTAAAAGCAATGTGAAAGTTGTCAGGAGCCAATGGAGCCACCACGGACGACTTGCCATGGTGTTCGTTGATATGTCGAAGCAGGGTCTTATAGATGGAACGAGCCATTGTAAAACGGAAGTTGGGGTCTTGCCCGTAGAGCATGTCGCCAAAGTTCTGATGTGACAAAGTCTCGACTATAGCACTTGGAACGATTGGTAGACGCGTTTCCGAATAGTTGCGGTCGTATATCTTTCGAGCATTCCATTCACCATAGGTATTGCTGATATCACGTGGCAGATTATCAAAAAGTGCTGATGCCAGGTCGTAAGATGCTTGTCTGCTGATGCCAGCCGCCAGTTTCTTGTTTCCATACTTCGTCGTGCAGATAGTAAGTGTGCCATATACTCCTAATCCTGTTTCTGTATGTCCTGCATCACTATGAATAGCCAATGCCAATTCGAGAGGTACCTTGCGTCCGATGGAATCGGGAGCGTAGCACGAGCCCCCCAGCAGATGGTTGGTCATCAGCGAGCGTACATTGATGTCATCGGCATAGTCGTTGGCACCTTCCTTTGAACTATATACTTCATAGGGCATGCCAGCCCATTGAGCATAATAACGTGCTCCTTCAAGACAGCGTGGCATCTCACTTATGGCTCCGCCTCGTTCTATGTTGCCCATGCCCCCGCCGAAGCGAACAGCATCTGCGGTTACATAACCATCTTTGTCACTTAGGTTTGATAGAACAACACGATTGGCTTCGCTACAACCAGAACTGAAGTTGAATGTGCCTAAATAAACCCATGTAGATCCGCCCATCTGTTGGTTGACGATGAACTCTGTTGGTTGTCCCTGATGGTATACGATATAATGAGCATCATCGATACTATTAGGTAATGTCTGATAACTGACATAAACAGCATATCGTCCGCTAGCAGGCAGAGATGGTTGGTAAATGATTTCGCTCAGTCTGTCTCTGTCCTTTGTCGTCTTTGCCATCCTTGCGCTTCCAGCCTCAAATGGATTCTCTTTGTCTACATAATAACCTTGATGCCATGCAAAACCCTTTTGTGGTGCTTCCGACCATTTTTGCTTATGATATGTCTCAGTGTATCGAAAAGGTGCATTGCGCGTCTGGTCATTGTCAACGATTATCTCAAAGCGCTGCCAGTCACGTTCTCGTGGGGTGAATACCACTGCTCCGGCATTCTCAAGCATAGGCATGAGATAGGGCACCACGATGGTTTGAGTAAACAGGTCTTCTGTTGTACAGAAGAGTGCAGGCCTCTGCCATCGCCATATGCCTTTATTAAGGTCATAGAACATTCCGTGGCTTGCCCATAATGCGAGATGTCGTCCCTCGAGTCCTTGTGTGATAGAATATGGGCGCGATATGTTCTTGACCCATGGATTACCCTTGTAGTCAATTTTCCCCCATTTTGTTTGTGCCCCAACAGGGCTAAATGATATGTGGCAAATGATAAATGATAAACTTATCACTTGAAGGATTTTTGCTGTCCTGTTCAATCTGAGTTTAAACATTCCCAATGGTAAAGTTTTCAGGCTTCTTGCCTTTGAAGTCCTTGAAATACAGTTTGATTTGACGCATATCCTCTTCCAGATTGCCAGAAGGGATAATCGTCTTGGTGCATTGAATCCGTTTCTTCTTATAATCCAATCCGTACAGGAGTATGGGAAGGTTTGCTTTAAGTGCAATGAAATAGAAACCTCTTTTCCATTCTTCTACCCTTGAGCGTGTGCCTTCTGGCGTGATGCAAAGTCGGAAACGTTTCACTTGTCGTGCTGTTTCAGCCATCGCATCCGTCATACTGGTATGTTTTTTTCGATAAACCGGAATTCCACCAAGACGTTTGAAAATAGGTCCCAATGGCCAAAAGAACCACTCTTTCTTCATGAGGAAGTTGCTCTTCATGCCTTGAGCGGTATTATAGAGTTGTCCGATAAGAAAATCCCAGTTGCTAGTATGTGGAGCCAGACAGATAATAAATTTATCGGGATGAGGCTGGTTGACCTCAATAGTCCATTTCATTTTATTGAAAAGGATCCATTTACAAAATTTCTGCCACATTAGAGATTATTGATTTGGTCAAGGATCTCGTTGATTTGCTCTGAGAACTTCTCTGTAAGGTCTTTGAAGAATTTGCGTGCAGGCATTCCCGGTTCTACATGAGATACCCTACTGAGAAAATCACTCTCAACTCGGATAATCGTGTGAAGGAGTGCTTCTGCGTTATCCTGATGTTTCTCACGTCCATAAAGAGATGCTGCGATGCAGTCGACCATCAATTCTTCACAGATTGCGCTAATAGCACGTTTGAGTGTTCTTTTGTTTGCCATAGGTGTAATGTTTTTTTTATTTCATTGGTCAAAGTTACGATTTTTTTTTTAGATTGGCAATGATTGAACAAAAAAAATACTAAAAAAATGCATTTTTCTTTCTTTGTCTCGTATAAAAGCCTTAATTTTGCACCTTGATATCAGATTAATCATTTTAATAATATAATAGTTGTATGGAAAAAAGTGCATTGCAGATTGCAAGAGCTGCGTATCAGCCAAAGCTGCCTCGTGGCTTGCAGGGTGCAGTAAAGGTGAAGGAGGGTGCTCCCACCCAGAGTGTTGACAACCAGGAAGAGATCAAGGCTCTCTTCCCCAATACCTATGGTATGCCATTGGTTGAGTTTGTTGCCGGTGAAGAGAAGGCTCATGAGCAGATGAATGTAGGTATCATTCTCAGTGGTGGTCAGGCTCCTGGTGGTCATAACGTGATTACCGGTCTCTTTGATGCTGTGAAGAAGTTGAATCCCGCTAACCGTCTGTTTGGTTTCATCCTTGGTCCTGGCGGTCTCGTAGACCATAATTACATGGAGCTTACTAAGGACATCATCGACGAGTATCGCAATACTGGTGGTTTCGATATGATTGGTTCAGGTCGTACTAAGCTTGAGAAAGTGGAGCAGTTTGAGAAGGGTTTGGAGATTATCCGCGAGTTGGGTATCAAGGCCATCGTGATTATCGGTGGTGACGACTCTAACACTAACGCTTGCGTACTCGCTGAGTACTATGCCGCCAAGAATTATGGTGTACAGGTCATTGGATGTCCAAAGACCATCGATGGTGATTTGAAGAATGATCAGATTGAGACCTCATTCGGCTTCGATACTGCCTGCAAGACTTACTCTGAACTGATTGGCAACATTGAGCGCGACTGTAACTCTGCCCGCAAATACTGGCACTTCATTAAGGTGATGGGGCGTTCGGCTTCACACATTGCCCTGGAGTGTGCCCTGCAGACCCAACCGAATATCTGTCTTATTTCTGAGGAAGTAGAGCAGAAGAATATGTCGCTTGATGATGTGGTTGATTATATTTCGAATGCTGTCGTGAAGCGTGCAGCCAATGGCAACAACTTCGGTACTGTGATCATCCCCGAGGGATTGATTGAGTTTATCCCTGCCATCAAGAAACTCATTGCACAACTGAACGATGTGCTGGCCATGCCTGAGGTGCAGGATATGGGTCGCTCTGAACAGATAGACTTTGCTAAGAGTCATCTGACCGAGGAGAACCTTGCTGTCTTCAACTCTCTGCCTACGAGTGTAGCTCGCCAGTTGGCTCTCGACCGCGATCCTCACGGCAACGTCCAGGTGTCGCTCATCGAGACTGAGAAGTTGCTCTCTACGATGGTGGCTCAGAAGTTGGAGAAGATGAAGAAGGAAGGTAAGTACAAGGGTAAGTTTGCTGCCCAGCATCACTTCTTCGGTTACGAGGGTCGTTGTGCAGCTCCTTCTAACTTCGATGCCGACTACTGCTATGCCCTGGGTGCCAGTGCTGCTCAGTTGATTGACAATGGCAAGACTGGTTATATGGCTATTGTTCAGAACACTACAGCTCCTGCTGATGAATGGAAGGCTGGCGGTGTACCCATCACGATGATGATGAATATGGAACGCCGTAATGGTGAGATGAAGCCCGTAATCCGTAAGGCTCTCGTAGAGCTCGACGGCAAACCCTTCAAGACGTTTGCTGCTCATCGCGAGCAGTGGGCTGTAGAGACGGCTTATGTCTATCCCGGTCCTATCCAGTACTGGGGACCCACAGAGGTGTGCGATCAGCCCACCAAGACGCTGGCTCTTGAGAAGAGTAAGTAATAAAACCTATCCCCAACCCCTCCCCGAAAGGGAGGGGCTTTTTGATTATTATATGCCCACGAAGAAGAGTAAAGGCCGCAAGCGAACCACGCGCCGCAAGCGCAAGCAGAGCGTGTGGGACCGACTGAGAACGTACATCCCCGGATGGGCGTTCTGGGTGGGTGCACTGTGTGTCGTGATGCTCTGCCTCTTCATGTGGCGCGCCTTTACCTCCGTGAAAGACGACGACTTCGTGGCTTATCCCGAGGGCTACACCGTATATGGCATCGATGTGTCGCGCTATCAGGGAGATATCAACTGGGAGCTCATCTGCAACAAGGCGCGTATCAACGAACAACCCGTACGCTTTGCATTCATAAAAGCAACGGAGGGTGCCGATAAACTCGATCCCAAATATGAGTTCAACTATCAGCAGGCACGTTTCTACAACATTCGCCGAGGTGTATATCATTTCTATAGTTTTAAGTCATCACCAAAGGAACAGGCAGACTTCTTTATCAAGCATGTTACATTGAACGAAGGCGATCTTCCCCCTGTACTTGACGTAGAGAAACGACCTGCTGATGTCACTCCTGAGAAATTCAAATGGTGCATCATGGAATGGATGAGTCTCATAGAAAAACACTATGGGGTGAAGCCCATCCTTTATACCTATTACAGTTTCAAGATGCAGTATCTTGATGATGTGATCTTCGACAGGTATCCTTATTGGATTGCCCATTATGGCGTTGACGAAGTAGCGTATAAAGGTCCTTGGTGCTTCTGGCAATTCTCTGAGAAGGGTGAAATGCCAGGCATCAAAGGCCCTGTCGATTTGAATGTCTTCAACGGCTCTATTGACGACCTCAAGCAGATGTCCCATTGACCTATAAGAAATCTCGGCCTAGCACCGAGCGTCTCCTTACTTGAAATATAGGTAAGGCAAGCTTTTGATAAAAAGTCTCAAATATTTTTGGTGTTCTTTTCATAATTTCGTATCTTTGCACGTAAAAGACAATCTATCAACAAACTAAACAATCACATCAATGAAAAAGACCGTATTTCTATTTTTGACTCTGATGATGCTGGGCATCAACAGCGCAACGGCACAAAGTCACATCGGTAAATGGGTGGCCGACCAGGAGTTCAGCAAGCAAGTGAACGATGACCCTAATTTGAAGATAGATTTTGTGGTTGATTTTACGGCAAAAGACATCAATCTTCAGATGAACATTAAAGCGATAGATGAAGAGATGATTATCAAGTGCATGTACACAATCCCAGGCACCTACACTAAGACTGGCAAAAACGTCTCAGCCAAGTACTCCCCTGAAAAGGCTGTTTTCAAAATCATTGATCTTAAGACTAATGATGCTGAGATTAACCAGCTATTGGCATCCAAGGAAACCAAAGACATGATTTTTAAGATGGTTGAAGATCAGGCAAAATCCGAGCTTAAGAATCAAATAGAAGGAATGAATGAATTTATCGGTGTGTTCCGCACCTTCACAATAGAGAAGGTGACCGCCTCCAAACTTACCCTTGGTATGGGTGAGGGCGAAATGGTGAGTTTCGACCGCAAGAATTAACTTTTATGATGGCAAACTGATGCCATCCGCATAATAACAAATAAGATGGGAGCCCCCGATGAACGGTGACTCCCATCTTTTTTGATGCTTTGCAGCGAAGGATTACAGGATGGTCTTCACAGCCTCGAGCATACCGCGATCCTGGATGAGGTCGAGATACTGCTTCACGAGGGCATTGAGACCTTCCACCTTGTTGAGGTTCTCCTGCCAGATGAACTCAGCACCCAGCACGCCGTCGGTAACCTTCTGTGTGTCGCCGGTAGCCCAGAGCTCCTTCAGCAGGTCCATGATCTTCGGATCGTCGTTGGGCACGATGTCGGCACCATCGAAGCGCTTGCCACCCTTATAGTAGGTGATGATAGCAGCCAGACCGAAGACGAGGCCCTTAGGCAGTTCGCCCTTGCGCTCCAGATAAGTCTTCACACCGGGCAGGTCGCGAGCCTGGAACTTCGGGAATGAGTTGAGCATGATGCTCGTCACCTGATGGTCTACGAACGGGTTGTCGAAGCGCTCCAGCACGTCGTTAGCAAACTTCTCCAGTTCTGCGATAGGCAGGTCGAGAGTCTGCATTAGTTCCTCAAACTGCACCTTGTGGATATACTTGCCGATAACCTCATGCTGACAAGCATCGCGCACGATGTTCACGCCACTCAGGTAAGCCACGGGCGAGAGTACGGTGTGCGGGCCATTGAGCAGAGTCACCTTGCGCTTGTGGTAAGGCTCCTCAGAGGGTACGAACAGCACGTGCAGACCGGCCTTGTCGGCGGGGAACTCCTTAGCAACTTCCTTCGGAGCCTCGATAACCCACAGGTGGAAGTTCTCTGCCTGTACCACGAGGTTGTCGCGATAGCTGATCTTCTCCTGAATCTGTGCAATCTCCTTGCGGGGGAAGCCTGGCACGATGCGGTCTACGAGTGTTGCATATACGCCGCAGCAGTCCTCAAACCATTTGCGGAAGCCCTCGGGCAGTTCCCACAGGTCGATATACTTGCGGATGCAATCCTTCAGCACGTGGCCATTGAGGAAGATGAGTTCGCAGGGGAAGATGATAAGTCCCTTCGAGGGATCACCGTTGAAAGTCTGATAGCGGCGATAGAGCAGCTGCACCAGTTTGCCGGGATAAGAGCTGGCGGGTTTGTCGTCGAGCTTGCAGGCGGGATCGAAAGCGATACCTGCCTCTGTGGTGTTAGAGATGACGAAACGTATCTCTGGCTGGTCGGCAAGTGCCATGAAAGCATCGTTCTGAGAATAGGGGTTCAGGCAGCGGCTGATGCAGTCGATACGCTCGAGTGTGTTCACCGGCTGACCGTTCTCGCGACCCTGCAGGTTCACGTGGTAGAGGCAGTCCTGACCGTTGAGCCATTCAATCATACCCTGTGCCAGGGGCTGTACTACGACAACCGAACCGTTGAAGTCGGTCTTCTGGTTCATGTGCCAGATAATCCAATCTACGAACGCACGAAGGAAGTTACCTTCGCCAAACTGAATCACCTTCTCAGGAGCAATGCTCTTAGGTGCAAAATGCTTGTTTAGTGGTTTCATTGTTGTTTTAGTTTTATAAGTTTGCTAATCGGTTCTTTCATAATTTTTGCAAAGATACAAAATTTTGAGAGGCTATGCAAACTTTTTGCTATTTTTTTCATGGTAATAAAAAAGAAATAGGTAAAATCAGTTGAATTATAAGAAAGTATGTACCGACCTTAACGGGCCGATACATACTTATGAAGTGTCTGTCGTACTGCCCCATGTCCAGCAAAGAGCTCCTTGACCATACCCTCGATCTGTTGACCAAGGCCAGCCTCATAGAGATCCAGTCCGAAGACATCCTTGCGAGAATAGAGCTGTTTCAGACAGCTGTAGTCTTGTTCTTTCTTACCCACTTCCAACGGCGCTACGATGGCTTGCAACTCGCTGAGCATGGGGTCTGGTGAGGGCTCGAAAGGTTTGCCGTCGTCCATGATTCCCTTCAGGTAGCGTGCATAGCCTGCCAGTGTAAAGGGTATGAGAATCAGGTTCTTCTTGTCCAGTCCGCGGGCGATATATTTCTTGAGCGTCTCACCAAAGCGAATGGGCAACTTCTGTGAGGTGTCCATTGCGATGCGCTGCGGGGCATCCGGCATGAAGGGATTGGGCAAACGGCGGTTAATCACGTCGCCAATAAACTCATAGGGGTTGAGTACGCCAGGGTCAACCACTACCGGCATAGCTTCCATATAACCTATCTTCTGTACGAAAGCACGCAGGTCGTCATCCTTCATCTCGGCTGAGATAAGTGTGTAACCCAGCATACATCCATAGATAGACATCGCTGTATGGAGTGGGTTCAGACAGGTAGTCACCTTCATAGTCTCTACCTTGTCAACTGTCTCGCGGGTAGTGTAGAGCGCACCGCCCAGATGGAGTGGGGGACGACCGTTGGTGTAGTGGTCTTCGATGACCAGATATTGCACTTCCTCAGCGTTGACAAAGGGCGCTGTGAAGGTATGCTTCTCAGTTTCGATGTAGTTGTTATCCTCGAAACCATCGGCTTCCAATAGCTCCTTTACCTTTTGGTGTGGACGCGGTGTGATCTTATCAATCATCGACCAGGGGAAGGTAATCTTCGTCTCGTCCTTCAGATAAGTGAGGAAATTTGCATCCACCAGCCCGTCGTTTACCCAACGTTCGGCGTAAGCCATCACACCAGTCTTCACACGGTCGCCATTGTGCGAACAGTTGTCCATCGACTGAATGGTGAGGGGCAGTTCTCCAGCCAGATATCGTTCGTATAATAATGACGTTACCTTGCCTAAGGCAAAGACGGGTTGCATGCCGCGAGAAAGGTCGCCCTCGTTAAATCCATACCCTTTCTCGGTAATTGTAAATGAAATCATCTGTAAGCTTGGCGCCTTAAATATTTCCACGAGACGTTGCCAGTCATTAAACTGATAGTCAGCCTTTAAGGCTTCTGTGACAGATGCTATAACCTTCTTCTCAATATTACCGTCGCTTCGCAGGGCTACGTAGAGCGACAGGTTGTCGTAAGGGGTGTATGCCTTGTCGATTACCTCGAAGTCGAAGGTCTCTGCCACGATGACACCACGGTCGTAACGCCCCGTGTTGAGCGCCTCGTTGAGAATTGCAGCTGGGAACGCACGGAAGATATTGCCGCCGCCAAAGTGCACCCATGTGGGTTCTTTAGAGGTCTTCTCGCGCACTTTTTTGATGTCAAACTTTGGGAGTTCGTATCCTTTTTGCTCCCACTCTGCGGCATTCAGTTGGCCGTTAAGTATATCTTTTAGTTTCATAACGATAGGGTTTTCGATGTAGATATATGAGTTTTCTTGTTGCAAACTCTGAGTTTCCTTGTTGCAAACTCTGAGTTTCCTTGTTGCAAACTCTGGGTTTCCTTGTTGCAAACTCTGGGTTTCTTAGTCGAAGAAACCAGGTTGCTTGTAATCGATGCCCAGTTCACGGTCTACTGTTGCCAGGATGCCCTGCACCTGTCCCAATGCAAACATACGGCCAAGGAGTGTATATCCCGCATTATGTCCGTGGCTCGATTCGTCAAGGATGCCGCCTGGCTCGTCGGTAAACGTCATGCCGTGGTCCACACGCATGGGCAGTTGGGGATTCTGTTTCTCAAAGATACGAGCCAACTCGATGAGGTCTGCACGTCCGCCCAGGTGTGATGCCTCGGTGAAGTCACCGTTGGGGAAGATATGGCAGGAACGTAGATGTACAAAGTGAGTGCGGGGCGCAAACTCACGAGCCATCTCCACCACGTTGTTGTAAGCTCCGGCTGAGAGACTGCCTGCACAGAACGTCAGGCCGTTGTGCTTGTTGGGCACGGCATTAAGGAACCAGCGAATATCGTCCTCAGTACGCACGATACGAGGCAGTCCGAGTATCTCGATAGGGGGGTCGTCGGGATGCACGCACATGTTCATATCGCACTCATCGCACACGGGCATGATGGCTTCGAGGAAATATTTCATGTTTTCGCGCAACTGGTTTTTATCAATGCCATTATATAAATTAAGGAACTCACGGAATTTCTGAACGGGAGCCTCGTCGTTCTCGCTGAAGTTACCCGACACAAAACCCTGTGTCTTGATGACGATGTTCTCCACCAACTTATGGTCCTTCTCGGGTGTCATCGTCTTTGCCAGCGCATCGGCCTCGGCAAGTACATTACGATCTATTTTTTCGCCTCGCTCGTTGTTCATCTCGAAGGCGGCCCATTCTTCACGGGCACCCTTGCGTTTTAGAATATAAATGTCGAAGTAAGCAAACTCAGCGTAGTTGAAATAGAGGTTGGTAGCCCCATTAGGATTGTTGTGGAAGAGGTCTGTACGGGCCCAGTCGAGCACGGGCATGAAGTTATAGCATATGCAGTGGATGCCCTCAGCCGCCAAATTGCGCAGACTCTCCTTGTAGACCTCAATCTGCTCATCCCGGTCGGGACCGCCATACTTGATGGTCTCCACTACGGGTAGCGATTCTACTACGCTCCATCGCATGCCGTAACTCTCGATGTATTCGCGCAGTTCACGTATCTTCTCACGTGTCCATACCTGACCCAGGGGCACGTCGTGTAAAGCCGTTACGATACCCTCAACGCCGATTTGTCTGAGCATGGCAAGGGTGATCTTGTCCTTCTTGCCAAACCATCTCCATGTTCTTTCCATTTCGTTGTTTGTATTTTAAGTTTTAAGTTTCGATGGTGCAAAGGTATGAATAATTTTCGCTCATTGTGTCTGCAAGGTACGGAAATTTTAATGTAAACGTTTACAATACCTAAAAATGAAGCTGAATATTTTGCCATGTCAAATATTATTAGTACCTTTGCACGTCAAATAAAAAATAAATATGATAAACAGATAAAATGGCTAAGAAATTCGCAGAGCATAACGGCTTGAACCTGACTCAGGTGAACAACGAGATTTTGGAAAAGTGGATGAAAGAGGACATCTTCCACCGCTCAATCGACGAGCGCGAAGGCTGTCCGCAGTTTGTGTTCTTCGAGGGACCTCCCTCGGCTAACGGACACCCCGGCATCCACCACGTCCTGGGTCGTGCTCTGAAAGATACGTTCAATCGCTACAAGACGATGCAGGGCTTCCAGGTGAAGCGTAAGGCTGGATGGGACACACACGGACTGCCCGTGGAGCTGAGCGTGGAGAAAGCTCTCGACATCAAGAAGACTGACATCGACAATCCGGCCAGTCCGAAGTATATCTCTATCGAGGACTACAACCGCAAGTGCCGTGAAAACGTGATGATGTACACCAAGGAGTGGCGCGACCTGACCGAGCGTATGGGTTACTTCGTGGACCTTGACCACCCCTACATCACCTACGACAACAAGTATATCGAGACCCTTTGGTGGCTGCTGAAGCAGTTCTACCAGAAGGGACTGCTCTATAAGGGCTATACCATTCAGCCCTATTCGCCCGCCGCAGGTACGGGTCTTAGCTCGCACGAGCTGAACCAGCCCGGTTGCTATCGCGACGTGAAGGACACCACATGTACGGCACTCTTCGAGATCAAAGAGCCGCGACAGGAGTGGACACGCTGGGGTAAGCCCTGCTTCGTAGCATGGACCACCACACCGTGGACCCTGCCTTCAAACACCGCTCTCTGCGTAGGTCCGAAGATTAAGTATGTGGCTATCGAGACCTACAACCCCTATAATGCACAGCCCGTGACCATCATCATGGCTGAGGCACTGGTGGGTTCGTACCTGAAAGCAGAGGGTCGCGACCTGCCCTTAGAGGACTATAAGCAGGGCGATAAGATAGTGCCCTGGCGACAGGTGGGCGAGTATATGGGTACCGACTTGCTGGGTATCCACTACCGTCAGCTGATGCCTTGGGTGAAACCCTGCGAGAAGGTCGACGACGAACTGTCGGCTCCCTATGTGCTGGAGTTCGCTAAGGCTCATCCCGAGAAGGTGTTTACCGTGGGGCAGGACCGCTTCGTGGAGATGGAAGACTGCGCTTTCCGCGTGATTCCCGGCGACTATGTGACCACCGACGACGGTACTGGCATCGTGCATATCGCACCTACCTTCGGTGCCGACGATGCTAAGGTGGCACGCGATGCTGGCATTCCCTCACTCTTTATTATAAATAAACAAGGTGAGACCCGCCCGATGGTCGACCTGCAGGGTAAGTACTACGTGGTCGACGAGGCTGCCGATGCCTTCGTGAAGCACTGCATGGACGTGGATCTTTACGCCCATCATGCCGGCGACTACGTGAAACCCGGCTACGAGGAGCACTACGAGGCTGAGAAGCATCGTGATGAAACAGACTGGAAACCAAAGGAAGACCTCAATGTGGTCATTAGTTTGGAGATGAAGATGGAGGACACTGCCTTCAAGATTGAGAAACATGTGCACAACTATCCCCACTGCTGGCGCACAGATCAGCCTGTGCTTTATTATCCGCTTGATTCATGGTTTATCCGCTCTTCGGCAAAGAAGGAGCGTATGAGCGAATTGAATAAGACAATAGGATGGCACCCGGAGTCGACTGGTAGCGGACGCTTTGGCAACTGGCTCGACAACCTGAACGACTGGAACCTCTCGCGTTCACGCTTCTGGGGCACACCACTGCCCATCTGGCGCAACCGCGAGACACGCGAAGAAATCTGCATCGGTTCACTGGAGGAACTCTACAACGAGATAGAAAAGGCTGTGAAGGCCGGCGTGATGGAGAAGAACCCGCTGAAGGAGAAGGGCTTCGTGCCCGGCGATATGTCGCAGGAGAACTACGACCGCATCGACTTACACCGTCCGTACGTGGACTATATCACACTCGTCTCTGAGAGTGGCAAGCCCATGAAGCGCGAGACCGACCTCATCGACGTATGGTTCGACTCTGGTTCTATGCCGTACGCCCAGCTGCACTATCCGTTCGAGAACCGCGAACTGGTGGACGACCGTAAGTTCTATCCCGCCGACTATATCAATGAGGGCGTGGACCAGACCCGCGGATGGTTCTTCACACTGCATGCCATCGCTACGATGATCTTCGACTCGGTGGCCTTCAAGAACGTGGTGTCTACCGGTTTGGTGCTCGATGCTAAGGGCAACAAGATGTCGAAGCACGTGGGCAACGTGGTCAATCCGTTTGAGATGATCGAGAAGTATGGCTCGGATGCCGTGCGCTTCTATATGATGACCAACTCAGAACCTTGGGACAACCTGAAGTTCGACCCCGAGGGCGTCGACGAGGTGCGCCGTAAGTTCTTCGGCACACTCTATAACACTTACTCTTTCTTCGCCCTCTATGCCAACGTGGATGGCTACGAGCCTTCGGCTTCTGTGGCATCACAGTTGCAGACGAATGCCGCTACGCCTGAGATTGACCGCTGGATTCTCTCTTGCCTGAACACGCTCGTGAAGAACGTAAAGGCAGAGATGGACAACTTCGATCCGACACGCGCCGGTCGACTCATCGATGCTTTCGTCAACGACGACCTCTCCAACTGGTACGTTCGCCTGAACCGTAAGCGTTTCTGGGGCAAGGATATGGATGCCGACAAGCGCTCGGCCTACGACACACTCTATACCTGCTTGATGACAGTGGCCAAACTGCTGGCTCCCTTCGCACCGTTCTATGCCGACCAGCTCTATCGTGACCTGGGCGGAAAGAAGGAGAGCGTACACCTGGACGACTTCCCCGTGGCCGACGAGAAGGCTATCGACACCGACCTGGAGGCACGCATGGCCATGGCACAGAAGATTACTTCGATGGTGCTTGCCCTGCGCCGCAAGGTGAATATCAAGGTGCGCCAGCCACTGCAGAGTATCATGATTCCTGCCAATGAGGATCAGAAGAAACATATCGAGGCGGTGAAACATCTCATCATGAACGAGGTGAACGTCAAGGAACTGAAGTTTGTCGACGGTGCCGGA